>Ga0209509_1000074_pt1 | contig 110151 bp, 101 predicted proteins | sample BioC13SIPDNA_FD_185743 | JGI IMG/M metagenome (GOLD analysis project Ga0209509, IMG submission 185743) | Anaerobic biogas reactor microbial communites from Washington, USA - Biogas_R1_A C13 SIP DNA (SPAdes) (version 2) | ecosystem: Engineered > Bioreactor > Anaerobic > Unclassified | place...
AAAGGTTCTGGCGAGACTTATTATCAGGCCGATGGAGCCGGTGCCGATTATGACCTCGTCGGGTGAGAAGACCCCCTTCCAGGAGTCCGACAGGGCTTTCCGGAATGGGAGGTCATCACCGGGATATCCGCCCGGGTCCGGCAACCTCCCTGTCCTTATTAGTTCCCTGACGCGGTCTGGCGGACCAAGTGGGTTTGTGCCGAGGGCGCAGTCGACCAGTACCGGTCTTTCCTCCCTGGAAGTGGCGTACTCGGCGAACTCCATGTTCCTCACAGGGGCGGGCATCCTCGCTTTCCAGTTCATGATCTCACCCTCCATTTGCGGATATGGAGGCAATGATAGCAGGAAGCAGGAAAACGGTGAGTGGCGAAAGGCGTAAACGGTGAATAGTGAACGGTAAAGTCAAGACCAAACCGGAACATTTGCACCGCAGAGAGGGCACAAAGAGAAACGTAACCCCCCGGTTGTCCCCGCGGAGAGGTGATGATACCATGTTATCCAGCGAAAGACGTGGGTCCGGATAAGGACCGCCAGAAACCATAGATCCTGAAGGAGGGACTTGAGCATGTCCAACTACCACGAACCGGTCGAGGAACTTGGAGCAGAGGACAGGGATATCAGCAGGGCTCTTAACAGCCTCAAGGAGGAGATCGAGGCCGTGGACTGGTACCATCAGCGTGCCGCCGCTACCAAGGACAGTTCCATCAGGGACATAGTGATCCACAACAGGGATGAGGAGATCGAGCACGCCGCCATGATGCTCGAGTGGCTGAGAAGAAAGATGCCCGCTTTTGATGATGCGCTGAGGACCTTCCTCTTCACCGAAGCTCCCATAACCGAGGTGGAGGAAGCGGCAGTCGCGGGAGAACAGGTAGCGGGGAAGACATCGTCAGGTAGCAGCCTTGGAATTGGAAGCCTCAAAGGTTAAGGATCGAGAGGGAAGGGGGAAAAGAGAATGGACATTCTGAAGCGTTCGATATCTCCGCTTAGCGAAGCAGCCTGGAATGAAATTGACGAACAGGCTGTAAAGGTCCTGAAGAGCAGGCTTTCGGGAAGAAAGTTCGTTGACGTGGAAGGCCCATTCGGATGGGACCACGCAGTCGTCCCGGCGGGCAGACTCGACGTCTCCAGGGGTGAAGGCAGTGACGAAGTCCACTGGGGGGTGCACATTGTCCAGCCCCTGGTGGAGACTCGCGTCTCCTTCGAAATGGACGTCTGGGAACTCGACAACGCTGCCAGGGGTGCCAAGGATCTGGAACTGGACCCTCTCATCAAGGCTGTCGAGAAGATAGCTTCCTTCGAGGAGAATGCAATATACAACGGATTTGAACCGGGCTGCATTGAAGGGCTGGCTCAGGCAGGGGCGTCCCAGCAGATCTCCATCTCCACCGAACACCCCAGGGATATCATGGCCGGTCTTTCCGAGGGGCTTGTATTTTTCCGCAAGAACTCCATCGAGGGCCCCTATACCCTGGTCGCAGGGCCCCAGCTCTGGCAGATCATCGATGTCTTCGGTGATGGATATCCCCTGAAAAAGAGGGTCTCCTCCCTGTTCGACGGCGGGATGATCCTTGCACCCGAACTGGAGGGGGGCTTTCTCGTGTCCGCCAGGGGTGGCGACTTCGAGCTCACCCTGGGGCAGGACCTCTCCATAGGCTACGAGTGTACCTCCGGGAGCAAGGTCCAGCTCTTCATAGCCGAGTCGTTCACCTTCAGGGTGTTAGAGCCCAACGCAGTGGTTCCGCTGGTGCTCTGAATTTTTCAGGAGAGTGGAAGGGTCGAAGGAACGCAATTCTGATCAGATCTCGGAGATGATCGTTAAAATAAGATCTTTGTCTCCTGGTTGACAGTTTCAGGTCGTGATGTGTATGCTATTGCAAGAATGTGAATGAACCTGCTGGTGTCCCTTTGAGGAAAGACGTCCTCTTTCTTCAGGCGAAGGGTACGCGCCCAGAGGCTTGCCTCTGGGCGCGTTTTTTATTGGATTCTGGTCTTCAGATCCCGACAGTACTGACGATCGCAAAAGGAGGTTAGGAGATGGACTTTTCAGCTTGGTTCCTGGTTGTCATCGTTCCGGTCCTAATAGCCAGTGTCACAGTGCTCTATTATTTTGCTGGGAAGAAAAGGGTGTGAAGACGGAATGACTTATCGATTCGAATTTTTACTTCCCTTTGTTCTTTATCTGATCGTTCTTGTTGTTATCGGTTTTCTGGCTTATAAGAAGACAAAGACTATGGAAGGGTTCCATCTTGGGAACCGTCAGCTGAGTCCCTGGGTGGCAGGAATAAGTATTCTCTTTTCCGGTTCAAGTGGTTGGATCTTCCTGGGATGTGCCGGACTGGGTTACAGTATGGGGCCATCAGCATGGTTTATGCTTATAAGCTTCATGATAACCATGCTGATCGCATATACCCTCATTGGGAAAAGATTACGCAATTACTCTGGCTTGCTCGGAAGCATTACCTACCCTGAATTCTTTGTAAGAAGGGTCAGGTCCAACAGGAACGGGATCAGACTGATAGCTTCCTTGGCCGTGTTCGTTTTTATGACAACTTACGTGGCCTCCCAATATGTTGCGGCAGTAAAGGCATTAAAACCGATATTCAACATGACGGACCTGCAGGTCGTTCTTCTTACGGCGGTGGTTGTAACCCTTTACTGTCTCATCGGTGGGTTCATGGCAGTCTGTTGGACTGACTTTGTTCAAGGAATGGTCATCCTGGGCGGCTCCATAATAATGTGCGTGTTCCTGGTGGTTGAAGCCGGGGGCTTTGGAGAGGTCTTTTCAAAACTGGCGGCTATCGATCCCAAACTATTGTCAGCGAAGTGGGCAACCTGGCCACTGATACTCATGTTCTGGACGGCAGGGCTCGGAGGGGTAGGACGTCCTCACGATACCATTCGGTTCTTTGCATTGAAGGATTCCCATTCCGCAAGAGGAACTGCAATGGTTGGAGAGATCTCGCTTCTATTCAACTATTGGACAGGTTACATGATCGGTTATATCGGAAGGGTTTTCTTCCCTGCCCTGAAAGATCCCGAGACCATTTTCCCGACACTGTTGATCGAGATGTTCAACCCCTGGTTTGCGGGAATAATGATCGCGGCTTTAATGGCATTGATCATGTCAACCATAGATTCCCAGTTACTCAGTGCGGCGTCGACCTTTACGGAAGATTTTTATCATACCTATGTTAACAAAAGGGCCTCGGAACAACGTCTGGTGTGGGTATCGAGGGTTTCAGTTGTCGCGATAGGAGTCTTTGGGGCAGTCATGGCGATGTACATGACAGAAACCGTTAATAACCTGGTGCTCTTCGCAACCGCTGGTTTATCCTCGACTTTTGGGCCCGCGTTGGTTCTGTCTCTCTATTGGAAACGCTTGACGGAAGAGGGGATCATAGCCTCAATGCTTACAGGTCTCGTGGTCAGCGTTTACTGGTTCCTCTCTCCTCTAAAGGCCATTACCGGACTCCACGAAAGTGCGGTTGGTTTCTTTTTCGCAATTACGGTAGCGGTTGTTGTGAGCCTTCTTACAAAGCCTTTGCCTTCCGAGCTTGTAGAAAGCGATTTCGAGATCATCCGAAAGGACTATTCAGGAGAGGAAATGGCAAAGATCGATTCCCTTGGGGAGAGTTATGGCCTCAATTGAAAGCCAGTTCTTGAGATGTGGTGTCCTTTTTGACGGGAACAATGTTTTAAAGGACACCACTATCGAGATCTCGGAGGGGAAAATAGCGTCCATAGGCAAAGAACCCCTGGATAAAAAAGGTGTCTGGGATCTGAGCGACCAGACGATCATTCCCGGGATCATAGATTGCCACGACCATCTCGGTTTGGACCCAGGAGATGAAAGAGAACAATCTCTTGCACCCACTCCCTGGATAAGTCTTGTCGGTTCTGCCAATGCACGGAAGATCCTTGGGGCCGGGATCACGACCCTCAGGGATGTTGGCGAGAAAGACTTTATCGATGTCTACTGGAAGAAAGCAATAACCGAAGGGTTAATAAAGGGCCCGAATATGCTGATCTCGGGACAACCGGTAATCAAAACCGGTGGTCATGGGTGGTATCTCGGAAGGGAAGCCGATGGGAAAGACGAAATAATCAAGGCGGTAAGGGAACAGGTGAAACAGGGAGTTGATTTTGTAAAGGTAATGGTTGGAGGAGGATTGACCACCCTGGGATCTGATCCTGCTTTTGCCGAGTTCTCCGAGGAAGAGGTCTTTTCTCTTGTCAAGGAAGCACATCGTTGTGGAAGAAAGGTCATTGCCCACGCGCATGGAGGCGTTGCCGCTGATATTGCCATTGAAGCGGGTGTTGATTCGATCGAACATGGTGTTTTTTTAAGCCGCGGACAGATGGAAAGCATGCGGGACAAAGGGATCTTCCTTGTAGTTACCTATGGGATCATCGAACAGATAGTTCAGGGAGAGAACATTCCTGAATTCACTAAGTCCAAGGCAAAAGAATATATCAAGAAATATTTCGAGGTCATTTCCACCGCACGTGAAGTAGGGACAATGCTGGCGGCAGGCGGTGACGGGCTTCATGGGAGACCTGACAGGGAAATGTTCGCCCTGGTGTCTTCAGGTTTCTCCAACAGGGATGCCATCAGGATAATGACAAGCGATTCAGCCAAACTCTGCGGGATAGATGCAATTGCCGGGACGATCGAAAAGGGGAAAAGGGCTGATATCGTTGGCTTGAGGAGCAACCCTCTGGAAAAAATATCAAACATCAGGGATGTCCAGTTTGTTTGCCGAAATGGAGAAATAGTCTATTACAAAGGATGGTTGGTTTGAATGAAAAGAGAAGTTAACTTCAGCAGGATGAGTTGGTTCGATGTTCAAAACGCCATGAAGGATGGCTGTGATACTGTGATGATCCCTGTGGGATCGGTGGAACAGCACGGCCCCCATCTGCCATTGACGACGGATTCCATGGTTGTTGATTGGATCGCGAACAAAGCAGCTGAGCAGATGGATGGAGTTCTTGTCGCTCCGATAGTGTACTACGGGGTCAGTTATAACCACATTGATTTCCCCGGTACTGGTTCGGTTCAGATAGATACCTTGAAGAGGTATTTGATCGACGTTTGTATTTCCCTTTTGGGGCATGGTTTTGAGAAGCTTATCATTCTTAACGGTCACGGGGGGAATAATGCGACCGTCGCAGCGGCGGCCCATGACATCCGCCTTCAGACAAAGAAGTTTGTTGGTGTTATTACCTGGCCCTCATTGGTACTTGAAGCCGAGAAGACCCTGGAAAGCGAGATAGTGTGGCATGCTGATGAGGGGGAGACGTCGACAGTTCTCTGGATCGCCCCGGAACTGGTAAAGATGGAGAGGGCTTTAAACGTTACCCCGAAACCTATACCCCATTATGTCTTTACCCACGAGGCGCTTTTCAGCAATCCCGTTGATCAGGGATTGCCCCCGACGAAAGTTCTTTCCGAATCGGGTATCGTGGGAGACGCAAAACTTGCGACTCCGGAAAAGGGCAAATTAATCCTTGAAGAGGCTGCAAAGAACCTTGCGAAAGTGATCACCGAACTGAGGAACTGAAGGTCCTCCCATCAGCAGGGGAGACGGTCCAGGGCGATCGTCTCCCCTGCTGAAACCTTTCCTTGGGGAATTTAGTATCCCGAGTCTTGAGGGCGGACATTGCTCTTCCTGGTCTGGAGGTAATTCTGGAAATTCTTTTCTGCGTCTATCATCGCTGCGATGATCGTCTTTTTCCCTTTTGCGAAATATCTGTTCTCGATCTCCTTGATAGCTTCAGCGATACCTCCCTCATTCATCCTTTTCCCAACCAGGGTCGACTTGAAAAAAGAGCAGCCCAATTCTGAGACAAAGGTCGAGGCTACATCGACGATCTCCCAGTTTTCGGGATCAACTTCCAGACCTATTCCGAAGTAACCGAACATCTGGTGTCCGCTGGTATCGTCAGGGTATTTCGCATAACCTCCGAAATAGAAGAGTTTTCCTCCTTCCATGAAACTGCTCCCTCCTCGAAATGAATTAGATAAGGGGAAGAATTATGTTCCCCCTTCCTGATCGATCTCCATCTCTATCGTGCAAGAAGGATCTGGTCTGAGCGTGTTGTCGGTACCTAGCTTTCTCGAGAGAAGAGTGATTCTGGCCCTTCATTTTGGCTAGGTTTTATTGAATGCGTCCAATAGCGCTTGCCTGTATGGGAACAGGCCGAAGACGCCGCCGGTGTGGATGAAGAGGACCTTTTCGTCCTTGTCGATGCCGCCATTCTCTATCTCTTTCATCAAACCGAAGAGAGCCTTGCCGGTATATGTGGGGTCCAGGAGTACGGCCTCCAGGGATGCGGCATCGCTGATGAAGTTGATCAGTTCCGGAGAGGCCTTCCCGTAACCCTCCCCGATGTAACTGTCGATGACCTCGAACCTTCCCCTGGGATCGGGCAGTTCGGGGATGTACTTCTCCCTGAGCCCGGAAAAGACCTCGTCGACCTTCTCGTCGAACCACTGTGACGGGAAGGCAACGCTGATGGCCGTCACTCGACAGTTGAGACCGTGTACAAGGCAGCCGGCGACAATGCCCGATAGGGTTCCGCCTGAGCCGCATGCGAAAACTATTCGGTCAGGAATTATCCCCACCTTCTCGACCTGGTCTGCGATCTCTCCGATGGCGTCGATGTACCCCAGCGACCCCAGGGCGTCTGAAGCGCCAAGAGGGATGACGTAGGGCCGGTGCCCTTCGGTGCGGTAGGCATCGGCTATCTCTTCCATGCTCTTTGCCTGGTCCCTCAGGTCGGGGAGGGAGACGAAGGTGGTCCTTGCGCCGAAGAGGAGATCCAGAAAGAGGTTGCCCTCCGGAAGAGCCTCCGGGGTACCGTTCAGGACCAGGTGACACCCCATTCCCAGCTTGGCCGCCACGGCAGCTGTCGCCCTGGCGTGATTCGACTGGGGGCCTCCGCAGGTGATGAGGATGTCCGACCCCCTGGCTACGGCATCGGCAGCGCAGTACTCGAGTTTTCTTACCTTGTTTCCTGAAAGGGCCATGCCCGTAAGGTCGTCCCTTTTCAGGACCACATTGTCGCTCCCCAGGAGGACAGAGAGTCTGCCTGACGGCTGGATCGGTGTCGGAAGGATCGCCAGTTCAAGTTTCCGGGCAAATCTTTTCAATGTCTCCTTGACCTCCTTTGTGTCTGTACCTCTTGTTTGTGAACAGCATATCTATTTTGACACAACAAAGTAAATAATGCATATTAAGTAAATTCGCAGACCCTGTTTCCCAGGCCCTGCGCGGTTTTTTGGTATCAGGCAGATACACTTAAACAACGGGAGAGTGGCAACTATTGAAGGCAAAAAAGGGAGATTGGGTCCAGGTCTACAGGGTTGTTCTCGAAGCGGGAGAAAGGGCACCCCAGGTGCCGGAGGATACGGCGAAGGTGCCGCTGGAGATGAAGGTAAAGGGAAGCCTGCTGGAGGATTCGGCGGTCCCTGGGGACGAAGTGACCGTGGAGACGGCCGCAGGAAGAACGATAACAGGGAAGCTTGTAGCCGTGGAGCCACCCTACGATGTCAGCTTCGGGCCTCCACCGCCGGAGCTGAGGACCGTGGGCCGTGAGCTCAGGAAGATCCTTGCCGGAGGAGGGTGCCGTCATGAGCAGGGCTGATGACTACTCCTCGGTGATGGCCCGAAGGACCGAGATCATGAGGTGCTCTGTCGGCATCGACTACGGCTCCTTCTCAACCGGCAAGCTTGCCTTTGACTATGAGCGAATGATGGCGGAGACGGGGTATCCGCTGGATGAGGTCAAAAGGATCCAGAGGGAGTCAAACGTAGGTGAAACTCCCCTCATTGAGCTCAAGAACCTCACCGCGCTTGTCAGGAAGATATCGGAGCCGGGACGGGGGGCCAGGATCTTCGTAAAGGACGAGGCCAACAACCCCGCCAGGTCTTTCAAGGACAGAAGGGCCTCCCTTTCAGTTCATAACGCCCTCATGAAAGGCTACCCTGGTGTCGTGGCCGCCACCAGCGGCAACTACGGGGCAGCCGTGGCCAGCCAGGCCGCCAGGAAGAACCTCTCCAGCATAATCGTCCAGGAAGTGTTCGACAGCAGGGGCTTCGAACAGCCCGAGATAGCCGAGAAGGGACGGGCCTGCGAGGCCTACGGCTCCGAGGTGCTCCAGCTTTCTGTGGGGCCCGAGCTCTTTTACGTCTTTCTCCTCGTTCTTGAGGAGACAGGGTTTTTCAACGCATCCCTTTATACACCCTTCTCAATAGCCGGCATCGAGACCCTTGGCACCGAGATAGTAGAGCAGACCAGGGAACTGACGGGACGGGACCCCGACGCGATCATAAGCACTCACGCCGGGGGAGGCATCACTACCGGGACGGCCAGGGGAGTTCTGAAGGCTGGAAGCCCTGGGACAAGGATCATAGGGGCAAGCGTCAACCTTCAGGGTCTCCACATGGCATCAGACAGGGATTTCAACCGTAAGTCCTTCACAACAGGGCATACGGGGTTCGGTTTCCCCTTTGCAGTCTGGCCCGATCGCTCGGATGTCCCCCGGAACGCCGCAAGAGTGCTGCGCTACCTGGACCGGTACGTAACTGTAAGTCAGGGGTCGGTCTTCTACATCACCGAAGCTCTGGCCCAGCTGGAAGGTCTGGAGAGAGGGCCCGCAGGGAACACCTCCCTTACCGCGGCATTCTCTCTGGCCCGCACTATGGGCGAGGACGAGGTGGTGGTCGTCAACGAGACGGAGTACACCGGCGCCGGGAAACACCCCTACGCCCAGATAGCCTTCGCCAGGAAGATGGGAGTAGAGGTTTTCAGGGGAGATCCTTCAACGGAGAAGCCCGGAGAGAACATCGTGATCCCGATGAAGCCCGGGCAGGTAGCTGCCAGCGAGGTAGACCTGGACAGGCTCCGGGAGTCCTACGTGAAGAACGCCTGCAAGATTCTCGGTGAGGAGAGAGAGATCACTCCCGCCGATCTGGATTTCATCTGCGACGACGCCAGGCTTGACAGGGGAAGGGCACTGGAGCTCCTCACGGAGAACGGGGTCGGTCTTTCATTAGGAAGAAAGGAAGGATGAACGGATGGGATGGCGCCCCACGAGAATGGAAGTTAGTCTCGACAACCTGCGATACAACTACAGGCTCATAAAAGAGCACGTCGGAGGCGCCAGGGTGATCGCCGTGGTGAAGGCCAACGCCTACAACCTGGGGATCATTCAGGCATCCTGGGCCCTCAGGGGGGCGGGAGCGGACTTTTTTGCCGTTGCCACCCCTGACGAGGCCATCGAGTTGAGAGAGGGGGGAATAACCAGCCCTGTCCTTGTCCTGGGTACCTCACCCTACTCCGTGGCGGGAGAGTACGTTCGCCTGGGGATCCGTGCGGCCGTCACGGACCCGATGATGGCCAGGGCGCTCTCGACGGAGGCTGTCAGACAAGGCAGGAAGGCCTTTGTGCACATCAAGATAGACAGCGGTCTGGGACGTATCGGTTTCATCCCCGGCCATACCCTGGAAGCCGTGGAAGATATCGTCTCCCTTCCGGGCATTGATGCGGAAGGAGCCTTCACCCACTTTGCCCTTGCCGATACGGGAGACATGACGTACACCCGCGAACAGTACCGTCGCTTCCTGGAGGCCCTGGATCAGCTCTCGGCGAAGGGGATAAGGTTCAGGATGCGGCACTGCTGCAACTCTGCGGCCACTCTGGAGACGCCCGAGATGGCTCTGGACGCCGTAAGGCCTGGGCACATCATTGTGGGCATGTACCCATCGCCCGAAGTCAAACGCTCGATCATCGTAAAACCCTGCTTCGAGTTCAAGACAGCCATCGGCCTGATCCGGGAACTGCCCGCCGGGACGGGGGTCAGCTACGGTCTGGACTATGTTACTGGCCAGCACGAACGCATCGCCCAGCTTCCCCTTGGTTACGCCGACGGTTACTATAGGGAGCTCTGGGACAAGGATGTGGAGGTTCTCGTCGGAGGTGTCCGGTGTCCAGTGGTAGGGCGTATCTGCATGGACCAGATGATGGTGAATGTAACTTCCGTCCCCCAGGCCTCGGTGGGTGACGAAGTGGTCCTGATAGGCAGACAGGGGAGTGAGGAGATCACCCTTGACGAAATCGCCGGAAAGATGGGGACCCTGGCCTGCGTCCCGCCCACGCTGATCAGCAAAAGAGTGCCCCGGGTCTATATTGACCGGAGTTCAGAGGAGCTGAGTCGTTGAATTTAATTTGTGGTATCATTTCATTTGTTTTCTTCTTTAAAGCGTAAGGAAAAGGGAGGTCGAATGAATGCTCGCTATTGTGAACACGAAGTTCTGGAGGATCCTTGGCATCCTGCAGAAGATCATCATGATCATCTCCTCGATAGCCATCCTTGCCCTGGTCCTTGTCCAGGTCCTCCTGAGGTATGTCTTCGTCATGCCCCTGATGGGAGTCGAAGAGGTCGCCACCATGGTGGGTTTCTGGCTCTATTTCATGGGGGCCTCCTGGGGGACCGCAGAGAGGTCCCATATCAAGGCGGACCTTATGCAGGCTGCCATAAAGGATCCCAGGAAACTGATATGGGTGAAGGTCCTGACCTCTGCGGCCTGTGTGATCCTCTCGGCGATGATGATCTACTGGGGTTGGGGCTACACAGTGTGGGGCTACACGAGGATGCAGCTCTCCCCCACTCTCATGATCCCCATGATCTACTCCCAGGTGAGCATCTTTATTGGTGCTATCCTGATGTTCTTCTATTTCTGCGTTGAACTTGTCGATTATTTCCTTCAGGCTACGGGCAAGATCCCTCTCGATACTCCCGACGGATCCTGTCAGCCTGTGGACGCCCCGGCTATCTGCCCTGCCGATCAGGTCGGGGACTAGAAAGAGTTGTAGGAGTGGTCGAAAATGATTATTGCGATCAATCTTGCCATCCTTATCGGACTAATCGTTGTGGGGCTGCCCGTCCCGTTCTGTTTCATGACGGCGGCCATTTACATGGGCATAGTCTACGACTTCAGCTTCTCATTCCTTCTCCCGAGCGGCTATTACGCCCTTAATTCCCTGACGCTCCTTTCGGTCCCATTCTTCATCATGGCCGGGGCTCTCATGTCCTCGTCGGGTATAGCCGAGCGTCTCACCGACTTCGCCCAGGCCTTCCTGGGCAGGATGAGGGGCGGTATGGGCGCTGCCACCATAGTGGCCTGCGCCATCTTCGGGGCCATTTCGGGGACCTGCTCCTCGGCCGTTGCCTGCATTGGCGGCATCATGATCCCCCGCCTTGAGAAGCTCGGATACCCAAGGTACTACTCCGTGGCCATGGTGGGGTGCGCCTCGGTGCTTGGCCAGCTGATACCGCCGAGCGTCCCGATGATCCTCTATGCCTGGGTTACGCAGCAATCCGTTGCGGCATGTTTCCTGGCAACGGTCATCCCGGGGATACTTACCACCATTCTGATGTGTATTGTCAACTGGTTCGAAGTCAAGAGGATGGGGACCGTTCAGGTCGAGCCCCAGATACCCCTCTCCCAGAAGGTCCAGGTGATAGGCAGGGCCACGAAACACGGCATCTGGAGCCTTCTTATGCCCGTCATCATCCTTGGCGGGATCTACGGGGGGATAACAACCCCCACGGAATCGGCGGCCATCGCAGTCTTCTACGCAATCGTGGTGGGTTTCCTGATCCACAAGGAGCTGACCCCAAGGATCCTTGGACAGGCCCTGGTCAACTCCTCTACAACCACGGGCGTCTGTGTTTTGATGCTCTTTTTCGTCTCCATCCTGGCCAAGGTCTACACCATGCAGCGCATCCCGCAGCAGCTCGCGGAGTTCATGATGACCATCTCAAACAACAGGATCGTCCTGCTCCTGCTGGTGAATGCCTTCCTGATAATCATAGGAATGATGATGGACGACTTCAGCGGCACCATGCTCTCTGCTCCATTGCTTCTTCCGCTGATGGTGACCATCGGAGTGCACCCGGTTCACTTCGCGGCCATCATGGGAACCAACCTGGGACTGGGCAACGTCACTCCCCCCTGTGCTCCGATACTGTTCCTGGCGGGCAGGATAGGAGGGGCGTCAGTAGACGAGTACTTCAGGCCTGCCCTCAAGTTCATGATCTTCGCCCAGGTGCCGGTGATCATTCTGACCACCTACATCCCGGGTCTTTCGATGTGGCTCCCGCGTCTGATAATGGGGGTCCAGTAGGGGAATTCTCTTTATCATCCAGCAATCCTGAAGGGGGGTGGCATGATCAAGAAAGAATATGTATCCCGCTTGAAGGAGTTCTAGGATAGGAGGTTAGCAAAGCAGAGAAGGACTTGAAAAACCCTTTTTCTGTACTATTCAAGGAGGTGTTTTAGATGAGGAAGATCCTGGCGCTTGTTCTGGTGGCGGTCCTGGTCCTCTCGCTGGGAGCTGCCGCGACAGCGGCCCCGAAGTGGACCTTCAAGATGGGTCACCCGAATCCCGTGGATGTGCCGTATGACAAGACAGCTCACAAGTTCGCCGACCTGGTCTCCGAGAAGACCAACGGTCAGGTCAAGATCAACATCTTCCCCAACAACCAGCTTGGCGACTGGACGGAGACCTTTGAACTCATCTCCCGCGGGGTTGTCGAAATGGGCTTCCAGATCGCAAACGCCCAGTACGATCCGAAGCTGAACTTCGCCTACTACATGCCCTACGTTGTCAGCGATATCGAAGAGGCCAAGAAAGCCTACGCCCCGGGCGGCTGGGCCTTCGGGATCATCAAGGATCTCTGGCTTGAGCACGGCATCCAGCCCCTGGCGGTATACCCCATCGGGATGGCTGGCGTCTCTCTAAGATCAATGCCGCCCGCTCCTGGCGATCCCAACGTCCCCAAGAACATGAAGGTCCGGGTCATGCCCCTGGCAGCCTGCTCGATGACCTACGAGGCTCTTGGCTACATCGCGACCCCGATCCCCTACGCCGAGGTCTACAGCGGAATTCAGACCGGTATAGTCGATGGCCAGCAGGGTGGACCTCCCTTCCAGGCGTGGTCCTTCCGCGACGTCAACAAGGTCTGGATCCAGTACAACGACTACTTTGAACAGCACTGGATCACCATTAACAAGGGCGTATGGGACAAGCTCCCGGCCGATGTCCAGGCAGCCTTGCAGGAGGCAGCCAACGAGGCTTCTGCCATCCGTTGGGACCAGGTAGAGACAGAGGACGCCGATTACAGGAAGGTCCTCAAGGAAGAGTTCGGCTGGGATATCGTGATGCTGACCGATGAGGAGCTCAAGGCCTGCGCCGACAAGGTCCGCAGGGAAGTATGGCCGAAAATGAAGGACCTCCTCGGCGAAGATCTTTACACCGAGGTCCGCCTCAACTCGATGGTCGAATAGCTTCCCACTTTTTTCAGGGACAACAGTTCTCAAGCTATAAAGGCGAGGGGCGGGAGGTAACTCCCGCCCCTCGCTTGAAAGAACGGGCAAAACGGAACAGTTACGATATGAACGGCGAGGTGGTAATGATATGGACGGGGCAAGGCTTTTAACGGGCGGCAGGATCAAGACCATGGACCCCGGGAACCCGACGGCGGATTCGATCCTTCTCTGCGGACAGAGGATCGCTGCCGTGGGAACTGGGAAACAGGTGATGGGTCATCCCCTTGCCTTTAAGGCAGACAAGATCGACCTGGAGGGGCGAAGGGTTATTCCCGGGATCATCGACGGGCACCTTCACTTCGCTGCCTGGTCGGAGGGCAAGATGGCCGTTGACCTGTCGGGATGCCGTTCGATCCACGAGGTGGTGGAAAAACTGAAGGAGAGGGCCGCCTCTTTACCCGACGGTAGGTGGATCAGGGGGATGCATTTCGACCACTCCCGGTTCGCCGAGAACAGACTCCCCGATAGATCCGACCTGGATGCCGTGAAGAACCCCGTTCTTCTGACCAGGGTCTGCTACCATGCTCACTGCGCAAACTCCAGGGCCCTTGAGCTGGCGGGCATGAGGGACAGGAAGGACCTCCCCGGGGGGGTCCAGAGGGATGGCGCCGGGAACCTGACAGGTGTAGTGCTTGAAAGCGGCGCTGACCTGCTCTACGATGCCTTCAGGAGGGATACTCCCGTCGGGGAGGAGCACCTGGAAGGAATGGCCGCCAGCATGAGGGAGATGGCCTCCTACGGAGTGACCTCCATCAGCACCTCGGCGGCGGTGCATATCGGTATCGACGAGTCCTTCGGCCCCTACCAGGAACTCCGACGCCGGGGCAGGCTCCTCCAGAGAGCGACCATACACGTCAATGATCTCCTGCCCTTCGGGATCTCGTCCTTCCTTGGAGACGAAATGATAAGGTACGGCGGACTTAAGCTCTTTGCCGACGGAGGTTTCTGCGCCAGGACGGCTGCCATGTCCTTCGAATACAGGGGTATGCCGGGCTACAGGGGAGAACTGAATTACGATCCGGTCCTTTTCCGGGAGATAGTGTCAAGGGCCCAGGAGCAGGGGGTCCAGGTGGCGGTCCACACCAACGGGGACCGGGCGATGGATATGGTCCTTGATGCCATGGAGAGGGCCGCCGAGCTTTTCCCGAGGCCGTGGCTTAGGCACAAACTCCTGCACTGCTACGTGGTCAGACCGGAGCAGGCCGCAAGGATGGCCGCCCTTGGTGTGGTCGCCGACGTTCAGCCCGTCTTCGTCTCCGACGAGATCGACATCGCCGAGGAGGGTGTCCCCGAGGAGATGCTGCCCTTCTCCTACGCGTGGAAGTCACTCAGGGAAGCCGGTATCATTGTTGCCGCCAGTTCCGACTGCCCGGCTGCTTCCCCCAACCCTTGGCGTGGGGTAGATGCGGCGGTGAACAGGGTGAGGGTCGGCGACAGGACACCCGTCGGCGGCTGGTACCCAGGTCAGAAGATGGACCTCGACGAGGCGCTTGAGATGTTTACCAGCAACGCCTCCTTCTCCATAGGTATGGAGAGAGTCCTGGGTTCCCTGGAGCCGGGCAAGTTCGCCGATCTCGTGGTCCTCGAGGACGATCCCTGGGAGATGGCTGACGGGGATCTGTCGGGCGTAAGGGTTTTTGCCACCTTCAGGGGTGGTGAGCCCATTTTCGGAAAAATTTAAAGAGGGAGGTTTCGCCATGGAATATACAGACACGAACAGTCTGGTCCCAAAAGAGGTCGTGAAGGGCGTCCACGGAAAGTTCGTCCACTCCCCCCACATGACGATGGCCTGGTGGCATATAGAGGAGGGAGCGATGCTCCCGGAGCACTCCCACGAGCATGAGCAGGTGGTCAACGTGATCGAGGGAACACTCGAGATATCCTCGGGAGGCAAGAAGTGGACCCTGGGACCCGGGTCTGTCCTTGCCATTCCTTCGGGTGTTCCCCATCTTGCCCGGGGTGTTACGGAATGCCGCGTGATAGACGCTTTCTACCCGGCCAGGGAGGATTACAAGTAATTCCGTGACTCGTACCCTCCAGACAAGCTGAAGGACCTGGTCCCGACGAGGTCCCGAGGTGCTTAAAAGAGGGAGGAGTTTTAACGAGGGGCGCGCCCTGTCGCTGCGCTTGGGGCATCTTGTGACTCGTAACAAGAAAAACCCAAAGGCGTGAACAGTGAACGGTAAACAGTAAACAGGTTAGCCCTGGGAAAAAAGATCTGCTTCCGGTCTTTCCGTTCACCGTTTAACGTTGAAGCTTGTGTCTCTGGTCTCGAGATGACAGGCAATGGCAAGGCCGTGACTCGGAAGCGCAAGGGGAGATATTCTTGGACGAGATCGACTTTGTCACCCTTATACCCTATGTCTTCATAACAACCTTTACACCGGGCCCCAACAATATAAGCTGCGCAGCCAGCGCTGCAAGATGGGGTATGAAAAGGACCTGGGGTTACCTCCTCGGCATAGGTTCGGGTTTCTTTTTCATTCTTCTGCTCTCCGGGGCCTTCTCGGGGACACTGATAGGTTTCATCCCCTGGTTGGAGAGATATATGAGATGGGTAGGCGCTGTCTATATCCTCTGGCTCGCCTGGGGACTCGCAAAGAGCGAGGGGCAGGGTGGGATCGGGGCTGAAAGCCCCATGAGAGGTTTCGCCAAGGGGTTCGTCCTGCAGTTCGTCAACCCCAAGGCCATTCTCTACGCCGTGACCCTTTACACTGCATTTCTGGGACCCATCCTGGCTCGCCCCCTCCCGGTCGTGTTTTCCGCTGCGCTCTTTGCCACTGTCGGTTTCTCTTCTATCCTGGCCTGGGCGGTCTTTGGGCTGGGGATAGACCGTTTCCTGCAGAACCCCCTTCACAACCGGACCGTCAACGTCTGCTTCTCCCTTCTTCTTGTATGGACTGCCGCCAGCGTGGTTGGCCTCCTGTAGGAACCCGCTCTCAGCCTGTTTGCAGCTTGTCTGCCCTTGACGAGGGACCGCTTTAACCTGACAATATAATAGATATTGTCAGGGATAGCGGGCTGTCTGACCGACAGCTCCCAGGGGGGGTCCATGACAACTGATAGCGTTGTTCTTGATCTTGACGAAAGCCGGATCGTCATTCCCAGGGACCGACGGCTCCGCAAGGTCTACCTTGAGTTCAGTTCCAGATGCAATCTCAACTGTCCCATGTGCTTCCGCGAATCCTGGACGGAGCCCCAGGGCGATATGGACTGGGACCTGTTCCTGCGGCTTGCCTCGGACCTGGAGCAATTCCCCCGCCTTGAGACGGTCCACTTTCTCGGAATAGGAGAACCCTTCTGCAATCCCAGGCTTGTTGAGGCTGTCGGTATCATCAAGTCCGGCAACAGGCGAGTAAGAATAACCACCAACGCCACTCTGCTCGACAGAAGCGCCGCGAGGGCTCTTGTCGCCGCAGGAGCCGATATCGTCGACCTCTCCGTTGAGGCCGAGAATGTTCCATGGCCGGGGAGGGTCAACAGTCTGGAGACCCTGTCAAAAGCAGCTGAGGAGCTACTGGAGGCGAGGAGGCATGCGGGGTCCAACGCCTGTGAGACCCGTACCGCCCTGGTAGTTACCCGTTCGAACCTGCCTCTGGTCCCTGATATCGTGCGATCCCTTAAAGGCAGGGGTGTCAGCGCGGTCTCGGTGAGCAACCTGCTCCCGACCGATATGGAGGCCGACGCCAACCGGCTCTACCCGCTGTCGCTCGAAGAGGAGGTAGCCGTCCGTTCGAAACTCTACACCCAATTCCAGCACGCCGGGATCAAGCCCGAGCTTCCAAGGTTCGCGCTCTCTACCGAGCGGCACTGCAACTTTGTGAGGTCTGAGTCATGTTTCATAAGATGGGATGGCCTTGTGGCGCCGTGCCTGAGGTTGTGTCACGGCTACAGCGAGATCGTCCTTGGGAGGGAGAAGGAGGTGGTCCCCTGGTTCTTCGGAGATCTGAAAAGACAGGGGCTGGCAGAGATCTGGGACGACCCCGGTTACGTTTCCTTCAGGTGGAGACTGAGGAGAGCCCTCTACGCCTCCTGCCTGGACTGCAACCTCCTCAGGTCCTGCGAGTACGCCAAGACCACCGAGAGCGACTGCTGGGGCGACTCACCGGCCTGCAGCGACTGTCTGTGGGACCGGAACCTTATACGGTGCCCCTAGAAAATATTCCCTGGTGAAAAAGGAGGTGACAGAGAGGTCCTTTGAGGTATTCAGGCTAACTCTTTGAACGAAGGATAGAGAGTCTCGAGAGATCTTCATCGTGAGGCGGCAAGGATGTCACAAAAGGAGAAGAGGAGGGAAAGACATGGAAGCGCTGCGTCTTTTGAGGGTTGACCTTTCCGCGGGAACGGTCAAACAGGAGCCTTTGAACCCCGATTGGGTGAGACAGTTCATAGGCGGACGTGGATACGGGACCAAGCTGCTCTACGAGGAGCTGAAACCCGGGACGGACCCTCTCTCAGAGGGGAACAAGCTTATCTTCGCCAACGGGCCCCTGACGGGTTCCAACGTCCCCACCGGCGGAAGGTACATGGTGGTCACCAAGAGCCCCCTGACAGGATTCATCGCCTCAAGCAACTCCGGAGGTTACTGGGGGGCCGAACTGGCCAGGACAGGCTATATGGCGCTCGTCGTCGAGGGGAAGTCGAAGAAGCCCGTCTACCTGTGGATCAAGGATGACAAGGCTGAGCTGCGAGACGCTTCTTCGCTCTGGGGGAAGGATACCCATGCGACCACCGATGCGGTACTGAAGGAAGTGGGAGATCCCAAGGCCAGGGTGGCGTGCATCGGCCCCGCCGGGGAAAAACTCTCCCGCATCGCCTGCATCATCAACGACAAGCACCGCGCGGCGGGCCGGAGCGGCGTTGGTGCCGTTATGGGATCAAAGAACCTGAAGGCCATCGCCGTGAAGGGAAGCGGGACCTTCAAGGCCGCAAACCCCGAAGGGCTCAAGGAGACCCTGAGGGTGGGCATGCAGAAGATAAAGGAGAACGGGGTTACCGGCGAGGGGCTTCCAACCTACGGTACCGCGGTCCTGGTCAACATCCTCAACCAGCTCGGGAGCTACCCCTACAAGAACTTCCAGGAATCGCAGCATGAGGGCGCAGAGAAACACTCTGGCGAAAAACTTGCAGAGACCTTCCTCACAGGGAGGACCAACTGCTTTGCCTGCCCGATCGGATGCGGCAGGGAGACGGCCCTTGAGGACAAGAAGGGTGAAGGCCCCGAGTACGAGACCCTATGGGCGCTGGGGAGCAACTGCGGTGTCGACGACCTCGAGCCCATTATCCGTGCCAACTACATATGCAACGAACTGGGACTGGACACCATCAGTGCCGGAGGCACCATCTCGGCGGCGATGGAACTCTACGAGAAGGGATTCATCCCCAAGGAGGATCTTGGCGTAGGGCCAGAACTGAAGTTCGGCTCTGCCGACGCCCTGGTCTACTGGACGGAGAAGATGGGCAAGGTCGAGGGTCTGGGTGAGAAGATGGCACAGGGAAGTTACAGGCTGGGGGAACTTTACGGGCACCCGGAGTTCTCCATTACTGTCAAGAAACAGGAGCTCCCCGCCTACGACCCGCGGGGCATCCAGGGTATCGGTCTCACCTATGCGGTGAGCAATCGGGGGGCCTGCCACGTGAGGGGGTACCTGATCTCTCCCGAGGTCCTGGGCATACCCGAAAAGCTCGACCCCTGGGTGACGGAGGGCAAGGCCCAGTGGGGCAAGATATTCCACGACCTGACGGCCGCTATAGATTCTTCGGGCATGTGTCTCTTCACTTCTTTCGCGCTCGGTGCAGGCGACTATGCCGACATGCTCAAGCACGGGGCCGGTATGGACCTTGACGCCGACAGCCTTCTCGAGGCAGGGGACCGGATATGGACCCTGGAGCGGCTCTTCAACCTCAGGGAGGGACTCGATCCGGCCAGGGACGACACTCTTCCCGTAAGGCTTCTCGAGGAACCCATACCCAAAGGGCCTGCCGAGGGCAAGAAAAGCCGCATCGACGTGATGATCCCTGAGTACTACAAGCTTCGGGGCTGGGACGAGAAGGGCGTTCCCAAGCCCTCAAAGCTTGCCGAACTGGGCATCAAATAGGAGGCGGATATGATCCGGGTCTCCTTCTTCGGGATCGTCAGAGAGATAGTCGGGGAGAAGGAAACGCAGGTCGAAGCAGAAGATTCTGTGGCAGACCTCCTGGAGGCACTCTCCGGAAGGTACGGTATAGGTTTCGGGGAGAAGGTCCTGAAGACGCAGGAGCGTGACCTGGACCTTATCCTGATCCTCAACGGGAGGCACATCGAACATATCGGCGGACTGTCAGCTCCATTGAAAGAAGGGGACCACCTGGCCGTCTTCCCCCTTGTCGGCGGTGGCTAGGTCCTGCGAGAGCACTTCTTTCGGAGGGGCTCTTCTGCGATAATGCGGAAGAGCCCCCTTTTCTTTCAAGGGAGTGAGGACTTTACAGGGGTGGGGTATATGTCCGGGGAGACCGTAGAGTTGAGGGGAGTGACCCCATCGGAACTGACCTCGTTCTTCCTGTGCGAAGGCTTCCATGAGGCGATGCCTATGGGGACCTGGGAAAGAGGAAGTACGAAGGCACGGGTCGGAGGGGAGACGACGATCAGTATCGGTTCGCTGAGGATCCCTTCGGTTACCGTTGCCTTTTCCGGTCCCGAAAGGGAGCTGGGTTCCCTTCTGGCCCGCTTCAGATCCTGTTTCCTTCGTGCTGGGGGGTAAGTTCAGGCAGGGCCAGGTCATGGATAGAGGAGGTACCCTGTAGGGGACCACTTCGAGGTTTTTTAGGGGATAACGGTTTATACTTCTTGTGAAGGAGGTGGGTCCAGTGAAGGATTTCGAGAAGATGGGCTCCTTTTACCTGGGGAGACAGGTAGATGACACCTCGGGGGCCATGACGGGTGATCTTCTGCTCTACGATGCCAAGGACCTGACGACTCACGGAATGATCATCGGCATGACCGGCAGCGGCAAGACGGGGTTGGCGATCTCGCTGATCGAGGAGGCTCTGATAGATAACATTCCTGTGATAGCCGTTGACCCAAAGGGGGACATACCCAACCTGCTTCTGTCGTTCCCCGAACTGTCACCGGAGGACTTCCTGCCCTGGGTAAGCCATCAGGAGGCTTCCAGGAAGGGGCTCTCCCCTGAGCAGTTTGCCGAGAAGACGGCTACGGACTGGAAGAAGGGGCTGCAGGAATGGGGCATAGACGGACCGAGGATCCGCAAGATGAAAGAGTCCGTGGATATGACGATCTACACCCCGGGGAGTTCGGCCGGAAGAATGGTGAGCATCCTCCACTCCTTCGACGCCCCTCCGGAAGCCATAAGGGCCGACGGAGACCTCTTCCGTGAGAGGATCCAGACCACGGCATCAAGCATCCTGGCCCTCATGGCTATCGACGCCGACCCTTTGACCAGCAGGGAACATATCCTGATCTCCAGGGTCCTGGAAGAGAAGTGGTCCCGGGGAGAGTCGCTGGATATACCCTCCCTCATCGAGATGATCAGGGTTCCCCCCTTCAGGTCCGTGGGAGTGCTGGACCTGGAGACCTTTTACCCCTCCGGCGCCAGGATGGACCTGGTCCTCAGGCTGAATCACCTGGTCGCTGCGCCGTCCTTCGCTCCCTGGATGGAGGGGGACCCGCTGGACGCAGGAAGATTCCTCTACACGGCAGACGGGAGGCCCCGTGCGTCCATATTCACCATAAGCCACCTCTCCGACCGGGAGAGGATGTTCTTCGTATCGCTACTGCTCAACGAGATCCTTGGCTGGGTCAGGACCCAGCCGGGCACCTCCAGCCTCAGGGCCATACTATACATGGACGAGATCTTCGGCTTCTTCCCGCCGGTGATGAACCCGCCCTCGAAGACGGTACTCCTTACGCTACTGAAGCAGGCCAGGGCATACGGCCTGGGGGTCCTCCTGGCCACCCAGAACCCTGTGGACCTGGACTACAAGGGGATATCCAATACTGGGACCTGGTTCATCGGCAGGCTTCAGACTGAACGGGACAAGTCTCGGATCCTCGAAGGGCTCAAGGGGGTCTCGGAAAAGGGGTTCCCTCTCCCGGAGCTGGACAGGATGATATCAGGACTTGGGAAACGGGTTTTTTTGCTTCACAATGTCCATGAGGACAGGCCCGTACTGTTTCAGACCCGCTGGGCCATGTCCTACCTGGCTGGGCCGGTGACAAGAGAGCAGATAAAGACCCTTGCCGGAGACAGTCCTGTCGTCCAGGTTCCTCCCAAAGCCAGTGCCCCAGTCATCCCCGACGGTCCCGCCGTCCAGGCCCAGGCTCCTGTAGCGCCGAGTGTGATACCCTCGGGAATACCCTCGGTATTCCTCCCCGCTCCAGCGAGTGTCCAGGCCGAGTACGCCCCCTTCCTGGGAGCTTTCGCCAGGGTCCATTTTAGCGATGCCAAAAGGAAGTTCGCCGAGACCAGGAACTTTGCCTATGCTGTCGAGATCAGCGAGGGACCACTTCCCGTGGACTGGGAGAACGCCTTCGGCATTGACGTGGACCCTGCCGGTCTATCCCAGGGTATCCCTTCGCCGGTCATGTCCGAGGTGGCGTCGCCGGGTCTCGATCCGAAGGCCTATGTCAGGTGGGGGAAAGACTTCCTCAAGTGGCTTCCACAGAACGCCATGATGACCCTGATGACATGCCCCTCTTTGAAGGAAGTTGCCAGGCCTGGCGAATCCCCGTCGGATTTCGCAGCCCGGATCGCCCTGATGAAGCGGGAACTGCGTGATGCCGAGGTGGAGAAGATCCGCCGCAAGTACGCCTCGAAACTGACCACCCTCCAGAACCGGCTCATGAGGGCCGAACAGGCCATCGAGAGGGAGGCCGAGCAGGCCAAGCACAAGAAGATGGAGACGGCCATATCCTTTGGAACGGCCATTGCAAGTGCTTTGCTTGGAAGGAAGGTCAACACCTATTCTGCGTCCAGGGTGGGGACGGCTGTCTCCAAGGCAGCCCGGCTGCAGAAAGAGAGCGGCGACGTTGCCAGGGCCAGGGAGACCGCCGGGGCGGTCCGGCAGGAGATAGCCGACCTTGATGCCAGGCTTGAGGAAGAGATCAATGCCATAACCACTGTGGGATCCCCGGAGACGGAGATCCAGGAGGAGTTCATCAGGCCCAAGGCTTCCGGGATGAACCTTATTCTTCTGGGCCTTCTCTGGTTACCATACTCCCGTGATGCCCAGGGAGGGATCGCACCCCTTTGGGGTCTTCAGGAGTGATCGGGGTACCTGGTCTGCCTGGTAAGTGAGGACCCATGAGCAGAAGGACTGTTACAGTTTTTGCCGTGCTGGTTTTTCTTTCGGGAGGGGTGCTGGGCTGGGTGAGGTTCAGCCCGGTAACTCCCCTGTCCGAAGAAGAGAACCGTGAGATCCCGGGAGCTGTATCTCCGGAGATGGATGGGCTACCGAAAGCCGATGAAAGGATGTGGGCCTCCCCGGGAGGTCGGGAAGAGGCTCCTGAGAAGCATGATTTCCGTCCGGCCACGGGAGAACCCTTCAGCAGAAGTGACCTCGAGGCCTCCCAAACCCGATCTTGCGATATCATCCCTGAGAGATCCGAAAGAGCTGTATTCGATCCCGGGACCATACACCCGGCCGTCGGGGATGTGGCCGAGCAGGCCCGGGAGATGGTCGAGGATCTGGACAGGAGGACCCTGGAGAACACGAAAAAGGTCCTGGAAGCTATCCCCTTTGTTGAGATCATCCCCGAAAAGGCAGAGTTGCGCCCCTCCGGTGACGGGGTGAAACTGACAATAACAGTGGATCCCCAGAACATCTCTTTCGGGGGAAAGGCCCGAAATGCCGGAACCCCCGCCGAAGAAACAGCATCGGGGGACGAGGGACTCCAGGAAGAACAAGCGCAGTGATCCATGTTTTACAGACCCCCGGGAGATAGATCTTCCGGGACAAGACAATGGAGGTGTTCAAGTGATGAAAAGAACCGTAGCCACACCCGATGCCCCAGCGGCGATAGGCCCTTACAGCCAGGCGGTATGGGCCGGCAGTATGCTGTTCGTATCGGGGCAGATCTGTATCGACCCGAAGACCGGAGATCTGGTCGGCAATACCGCAGAGGAACAGGCAGAGCAGGTGCTGAAGAACCTCGGGGCCATTCTCAAGTCCCAGGGGCTTTCCTTTGAGAGCGTGGTGAAAGCCACTGTATTCGCAAAGGATATGAACGACTTTTCAGCTGTCAACGATGTCTACGCCAGGTATTTCAAGGTCGACCCGCCCGCCAGGGTCTTTGTCGAGGTCTCCCGGCTGCCCAGGGATGTTCTGGTTGAGATAGATGCCGTTGCCGTAAAGGACTAGAGCATTGACAAAGAGGAGGAAAATACGTACTGTTTTATCAGCCGGTTAAAACCGGCAGATTCTGCTGTATGGGAGGCATTATCTAAATGCAGGGTACGGTCAAATGGTTTAATGAGGCAAAGGGGTACGGTTTCATCACCCCCGACGAAGGCAACGATGTCTTTGTCCACTTCAGCGCGATCCTGGGAGAAGGATTCAAGACGCTTGCCGAAGGGCAGCGTGTCGAGTTCGAGGTAGTCCAGGGGGAGAAGGGTCCCCAGGCGGCAAACGTAGAGAAGATATCCTGACCTTATTCCTTAAGACGACGTATAGCAGGCATGACAGACTCAAGGCGGTACCCTCGATCGGGTACCGCCCGTTCTTTTCCTTTTAACCCTGCCGAGAGTCTCAAAAACCTTCCAGGGCTTGCCCTGTGGCCCCGGGGATGCGATAATCCCTTTGAACAAAGCCTTTTCGAGAGGAGGTCGACAGTAGTGAACAAATCGGAACTGGTCCAGGCCGTGGCAAAAGCAGCAGGTCTGAGCAACAGCAAGGCCACCCAGGTGGTGTCGACAGTGATAGGCGAGATCGCGGGAGCCCTCGCCAAGGGAAACAAGGTCCAGATAGCGGGCTTTGGTACCTTCGAGGTCAGACAGAGAGCAGCAAGAGAGGCACGTAATCCCCAGGACCCCACCAAGAAGGTCAAGGTCCCTGCAAGAAAAGTCCCCGCCTTCCGTGCAGGGAAGGCGCTCAAGGACAAGGTCAGCTAGTTCTTTTATTTCTTTTCCGCCCCGCAAAGGGGCGGTTTTTTTATTCCTTCCGGTCACCTTTGTCTCCCCTTTAACCTTTACCCTTTTTCATTTACTATTGAGCCGCAGGCACAATTCCATCCAGGGGTGTTCCCATGACCGATAAGGATCGATTGTATGACTCAAGCCCTATCCGGCTTGAGGGGATCTCAAGGGCCGATCTCTTCGAGCACTCCGGGGCCGCCAACCTTATTGTTGACACGGACACGACAATACTGGCGGTAAACGTCATGTTCGAGACAGTAACGGGCTACTCCAGGAGTGAGGTGGAGGGGACCCTGAGCTGGAGGGATCTCGTACACCCCGAGGACAGGGAGAGAATGGAGGAGTACCATCGCCTTCGACGGGTGGACCCCGAACTGGTCCCCGCCAACTACGAATACCGTTTCATCACCTCCGTCGGGCAGGTTAGATGGGGTCTTCTGACCGGGGCCACCCTGGCCGACGACTCGAGAACCCTCTTGTCCGTCGTGGATATTACGGAACTTAAGGAGAAGGAGTCGGCCCTGGGGAGGGCCGAGGAGCTCTATCGGGGGATAGTCCAGACCCAGACGGAGTTGATATCCCGATTCACTCCGGACTTCACGCTGACCTTCGTCAACGATGCCTACTGCCGCTACTTCGGGGAGACCAGGGAGCAGCTGGTAGGGAGCTCCTTCGTTCATCACGTCCTCCCCGAGGACCTTGCCGACCAGAGAGCCTACTTTGCCTTGCTGACCCCTGAAAGACCTGAAAATGAAATGGAAGAGAGAGCCATTCTTTCTTCAGGAGAGGTTCGCTGGCAGCGCTGGCATGACCGGGGCATCTTCGACGAAAAGGGCAATCTCATCGAGATCCAGTCCATCGGAAGGGATATTACGGATCTCTATCTGACAAGGGAGAAGCTCGACAGCACCATCGAAAAGCTCAAGAACTCCTTTGCCCGCGCCATTGAGATGGCGGGGAAGATCATAGAGGTCAGGGACCCCTTCACAGCAGGTCACCAGAGACGGGTGGCCAGGATCGCAAAGGAGATGGCCTCGACGCTGGGCCTGTCGAGGAACGAGGTAACCGCCATCGAACTTGCGGCCCTTGCCCACGACGTGGGCAAGATCCATGTCCCCAGCGAGATCCTGAGCAAGCCGGGAGTGCTTCAGCCGACGGAGTGGTCCATCATCAGGCAGCACCCCGTATACAGCGCCGAGATACTGAAGACCCTGGTGACCCCCTGGGAGCTGGCCGATATCGCGCTGCAGCACCATGAAAGGTATGACGGGAGCGGATATCCCCAGGGACTGTCCGGCCAGGAGATAAGGATAGAGGCCAGGGTGATCTCCGTTGCCGATGTGATCGAGGCCATGTCTTCTCACCGACCATACCGCCCGGGGGTGGGGATCGAAAAAGCCCTGGAGGAGGTCGAGGCGGGAAGAGGAACCCTCTTTGATCCCGCCGCCGCCGATTCAGCTCTCTATATTTTCAGGAAGAAGGGGTTCGAGATATGAAAAACCTTGTCAGGATGAAACTGGAGGCCCAGGAGGTGGTAACAGGCCCCTTTGTGGGGATCAACAGCCCGGACATGGTGGAGATCCTGGGTCTGTCAGGCTTCGATCTCTGCGTGATCGACACTGAACACGGTCCCATGGATCCTGAGTCAATACAGCCGCTGATAAGGGCGGCCGAGCTCTCGGGGATGACCCCCGTGGTCCGTGTGCCCCGTGCCGAGCCCGTGGAGATACTTAAGGTCCTCGACGTGGGTGCCCACTGTATCCACGTCCCCCAGGTCAACTCGCCCGAGACGGCCCGGGTGGTAGCAAGGGCCGCAAGGTATCATCCGGCCGGGATGCGGGGCGTGGCAGTGCCGAGAGCGCTATCCTACGGGCTCCGTCCCCTTGGTGAAGCGCTGGAGGAGGCCAACCGGGAGGTAATGGTGATAGTCCACTGCGAGAATGTCTCGGGGCTTGATAGGATCGACGAGATCGCCGCCGTGGAGGGGGTAGACATGGTCTTTGTCGGTCCCTACGACCTTTCCCAATCCCTGGGGGTACCCGGGGAGATCTTCCACCCTTCCATGGTGAAGGCCGTTGCGCGGGCTCTCGAGGCCATAAAGCGCGCAGGAAAGCCCGCGGGTATCTTCGTCACATCTCCCGAGGAGGCAGAACGCCGTATCGGGGAGGGGTTCCGCTACATCGGCTACAGCGTTGACAGCCTTATCTTTGGCAAGGCCTGCAGAGAGATCGTCAGCACCTTGAAAAGCCGCAGGCAGGACACTTGATGCACCCCTCCTGACGGGCCATGGAGGCCCCGCAGACGGGGCACATGTCCGTATCGGAGAGGGACTCCATCATCCCCTTCTCCTCCATGTCGAGGTATCCCATGCTGAGCAGCCCGTAGGCTATCGCGTCGGGAACCGACATGATCACACCGTCGTCGTGCCATACGGGCTGGGATCCCCCGATGCCCTTCATCTGCTTGATTATGGCGTGGATCCTGACGCCGCTCCTCAGGGAGAGAGATATGAGCCTGCCCATTGCCTCGGTGAATGCCGTTGTCTCGTGCCCAGATTTGCCCATAGTGGTGAATACCTCCACGGGGCGTCCGTTCACCTCGTTCACGGTGAGGTAGAGGTTGCCGTAGCTTGTGGGGATCTTGGCGGTCTTGCCGCCCAGGATGAAGGGGCGCTCCATGGGGCTCTCCACTTCCGATATCTGCGGGATCGGGAGGGCCTGCTGGACGGCAGGCCTGTCAACATAGAGGACCTGGCCCGAACGGCAGCCGTCGCGGAAGACGGTGATCCCCTTGCAGTGGGTCTTCCAGGCTAGGACGTAGGCTTTCTCGACGTCCTCCACAGTGGCGCTGTTGGGGAGATTGATGGTCTTGCTCACGGCGTTGTCCACGTACTCCTGGAAGGCCGACTGCATCTTTACATGCCACTCGGGGGCTATCTGGTGAGACGTCTTGAAGACTCTGGCGATCACGTCCTGGGACTCGCCCATCTCAAGTGCCTCCACGTAGTAACGGTTCCGGTAGGAGAACTGCTTTCCCTCCAGGACCTCCTTGGTGAACTCCAGCGCAAAGACCGGCTCTATCCCCGATGAGCAGTCGGCGATCATCGACAGGGAGCCAGTTGGAGCTATGGTGGTTATGGTGGAGTTGCGCAGGCCCGAATCGGGAAGTGCGGGGCATACCCCCCTGGTCAGCGCCAGGGCGGCGCTCTCCTGTCGGCCTACGGTGTTAATGGTCGATATGACGCTCCTTCCCAGCTCGAGGGCCTCATCAGAGTCGTAGGGTATCCTCAGCTGGAAGAGCATGTCGGCCCACCCCATCACTCCCAGGCCGATCTTGCGGGTCTTCTTGACCATCTCCTCGATCTGGGGCAGGGGGTAACGGTTCACGTCGATCACGTCGTCAAGGAACCGGACGGCCAGCCTCGTGGTGAGCCTCAATTTTTCCCAGTCGACCCCGTTGTCCTTGACCATGTGACCCAGGTTGATGCTCCCCAGGTTACACGCCTCGTAGGGCAGCAGCGGCTGTTCGCCACAGTTATGGACTACAAGCCCGTTGGCATCAAAGGCATTCTCGCCGGGAACAATTACGTCAAAGACTTCCTCAATGCACTCTTGGACCAGCAGGTCTACAGTTGCAATAAAATACTCCCTGTTCATATTCCGCCTGTAGTGTTCAAGGCTTCCCATGAGTTTTCCCTGTTTGTCGGAGTCCCTGAAACCTACCTTCTCCGAAAAAAGCCTGATATTTTCCCTGGAGATCACCAGTTCATGCTGAGCAAGTGTCTGGTAGGCTTTCATGCCCCCCTTGCCGTCAGGCAGAAGGGCCGACCGTTCTTTGCGCCGGTTTTTGTATATAGTGCTTGCTATGCCAAACCTCAAAAGCATCCTTTGGACAGCCTGAAGGGTTGGCAAAGAACTCTGGCTAAGCCGGACGCTTATTCCCTTTTCCTGTTCTCCCTGGACTGAACCGTCAGCATCGAAGAGTCCACTGAGGAAACCCTTTACAAAAGCGGAAGAGGTATCGGTCTCCATTTTCCGCGTAATCCCTTTGTTTCCGGAGGACATGCCAAGGTATGATGCGAGCGATCCGATCGCGCTTGTGGACATTCTGTATTCGTTCCTGCCCCTTACCGGGATCCATCCCTGGAAATCACTTCGATGGGGCAATGTTTGAACTGCTTTTAAAGCTTCGTCCATTACAGCCAGGGAACCCTGTCCCATATTCTCTTCCCCGGCAGCCTTTGCACCGGGTACCCAAAGGGAAAGGACGGTTTTGTCCTTCTTGATAGTCCCATCGCCGACCAGAAGCCCCATGACATAACCTTCTTCAAGAGTTCCAAAACCTTCCCAATCCGTCCACGACCTGTGATCGTTGATCTTTATCCGGTCGCCTGGTTTGAGTTGCCCGGCAGCAACCCATTCCGTATCCTCCCTGTAGCGGGTTTTCCTTGATACCTTAAGTATCGGGTGGTCTTCGGTAAGCCTGATGCTGAAGCCCTCCCTGGTTTCAAGGCGAAAGACCGGTTTTTCCCCGGTTTTGAAAAACCCCGCTTCAGAAGAAGAAACCCGCTTCCCGTTAAGCAAAAGGTCTACTTTACGGCCGCAAAGATCCCTGGCAGGTTTAGGCCCTTCGACAGTATGGATCAAGGAATCCCCCGAAACACAGGGATTAGTTGACGTGATAGCGCCCAGATGCGCCAAGGCGTTGTCCTTGTTCAGCTTGTCGAGGAAGACCATCCCAGGGTCTCCTGTTTTCCAGGCCATCTCGCAGATCAGCCGGAAGAGTTCCCTCGCCCTGACGGTCCGGACCATATCCCGGGATCTGGGGTTAAGCAGGTCCCAGTAGTCGTCGTTCTCCACGGCCCTCATGAAGTTGTCGGAGGTGCCCACAGAGATGTTGAAGTTATGAAGCTTGCCCTCCTCGGTCTTGGCCCTGATGAAATCGAAGATATCCGGATGGTCGGCGTCCAGGATTCCCATATTGGCTCCCCTTCGCATACCCCCCTGCATGATCACTTCCGTAGCGTGGTCGAACATACCCATGAAGGAGATGGGACCCGAAGCTATCCCGTTCGTGCTTGAGACCTTGTCGCCCTTGGGCCGGAGCTTGCTGAAGTTGTACCCCGTCCCCCCACCTGACTTGTGGATAAGAGCCATGTGCTTCAGGGAGTCAAAGATCCCCTCCATGCTGTCCTCTACGGGCAGGACAAAGCAGGCTGCGAGCTGTCCCCCCTGGCGTCCGGCGTTCATCAGGGTGGGACTGTTGGGGAGAAAGTCCAGTCGGGCCATGATATCGTGGAACATCTTCACGATGGTATCGTCCGAAGGATCCTCTTCGGCAGTGGCAACGGACCTTGCCACCCTCCAGAACATCTCGTCGGGGGTCTCGATGATCTTGCTGTCGCCATCCTTGAGGAGATACCTCTCCTCGAGCACCCTCATGGCATTGTCGGATAAAGGCAGGTCCCTGTTAGGAAGGTTTCCGGATCCGTCCATAGTCTTGGTCTCCTTTTCATATTCGTTTCCACAGAGGTACTTGATATGTGGTTTATGAAGGTATGGCCCTCCATATCTAGCGTATCACAAAACCAGGGCGGTTATAATACCTTCCTTGCCGATATCGAAAGACAGGTCCTCTGGCTCAGAGAACTCTCAGGAAAAGGGACTCTGAAAGCATCTCAAGGGTCCTGACCCCTCCGATCGAGTTTCCTCTCTTATCCAGGGCCGGACCAAGAACGGCCACTCCGGCCCTCGCCGGGACTGAACCCATGATCCCTCCACCCACTCCGCTCTTGGCCGGGAACCCCACCCTGACTGCGAAGTCACCGGACCCGTCGTAGAGGCCGCAGGTCATCATGAGGGCCCTGAGGATCAGGGCTGTCCTCTCTGAGAAGACCTGCTCCCCTGTCAGTGGGTTAACCCCTCCGCATGCGAGGGTCGCTCCCATGGCTGCCAGGTCTTCAACGGAGCACTCAATGGCACACTGCCGGAAGTAGGAGTCGAGAATGTTCTCCACGTCCCCATCCATTGCCTCCACACTCCTGAGGAAGTAGCCCAGGGACCTGTTGCGGTCGCTGGTATCCCTCTCAGAGGCTGCCACCGCCTCGTTCACTCTGAGCCCTTCATTCCCTGACATCCTGCGCATGGTATCCAGCACGGCCTCGAGGCGCTCCGTGCTGTCACTGAAAGGAAGCAGGGACAGGACAAGGATGGCTCCGGAGTTGATCAGGGGGTTCTGGGGGCGGTGGGGCGCTCTCATCTCGAGGCGCATGATGGAGTTGAAGGGGTCGGCGCTGGGCTCGACCCCGACCCGGGAGAAGACGGTGTTCTCGCCGCAGATCTTGAGGGCCAGGCCCAGGGATGCCACCTTGGAGATGGACTGAACGGTTATCTTTGTCCCCTTGTCCCCGGCGGAGATGGTATTGCCGTCGATGCCGCAGTATGCTGCCGCAAGAGCCGACGGATCCGCCTTGGCCAGTTCCGGGATGTAGGTCGCCACCGCGCCTTGCCCAAGTACGTCTCTCCCCAGTTCGACAGCTTCCCTCAGGGCTCTCTCCATATATCTCCCTCCCCTTGCTTTACCGTCGGAAGCAATGAAAATTATACTTGCTCCAGGACCATTTTTTTGGTAATAATCTCTGGGTTCCTTTCGTAATGAAACATCTGGTTGAACGGAGGGGAGCGGGGTATGGTCAGAAGTGTCGATGAAGTGCCTCTTCCTGTAAGTTCTCTCTTCGGCCATTTCTTTGACTATCTCTCAGAGGCTGTCGTAATGACAGGCCAGAACGATCAGATCCTGAGAGTGAACAGATCCTTCACGGAGATGTTCGGTTACACTCCTTCGGAGGTAACAGGCAGCAATATCGACGACGTGGTCACATCCGAAGGTCATCTCAAAGATGAGGCCAGGCAGTTCTCAGCGGCCAACGCCTCTGGCAAGAGTATCCTGGCCGATACCATGCGCAGGAAAAAGGACGGGTCCCTCTTCCCTGTCTCCGTCCACGCTATTCCCGTGGTATTCGGGAGCGGACGGAAGGTGAACTTCATAATCTACCGTGACCGGCCTGAAGGGGAGCCCCAGAGCCTCGGGAGGGATGAGCAGATAAGCGCCGCCCTTCTCGAGCACTCACCCAACCCCATTCTGGTGATCAACCCCGACACCTCCATAAGGTACGTCAACCGGTCCTTCGAAAAACTCACGGGCTATGCCCTTCAGGAGATCGCCGGTGCCCGCATACCCTACCCGTGGTGGTCCGGGGACCGTCTTGAGATAAACCGCGCCGGCCTGCTCGACTCCTTCGAGAACGGCGCCGACAAGATCGAGTATCTCTTCCGTAGCCGATCGGGAGACCCCTTCTGGATCGAAGCCACGGGTGTACCAGTAAGAAGAAAGGGTGTCCTTCAGTACTACCTCTCGAACTGGGTGGACATAACCGAGAGGAATAAGGCCCAGGAGGAGCTGTCAAGGAGCGAGGAAATCCTGAGGCTGATCTACGAATCGAGCCGTGACGGGTTCTGGGACTGGGACGTGGAGACAGGCGCCACCGATTTTGGCCCCCAGTGGGCCCGGATGCTGGGCTACGAACCCTTCGAGATAGAACAGGACGTCTCTTCATGGGAGAAACTCATCCACCCGGACGACAGGGAGAAGGTAATGGCGGCGCTCAAGAGCCACCTTGAGGGTTGTACCGAGAGCTACGAGTCCACCCACAGGCTGAGAGCCAGTGACGGCTCGTGGAAGTGGATCCTTGACCGTGGCAAGGTGGTATCCCGACTACCTGACGGCAGCCCCAAAAGGATGGTGGGTACCCACACCGACATGAGCGGGCAGAAGGCGCTGGAGGAGAAGCTTGTCTACATGGCCAGCCACGACCAGCTTACGGGCCTTTACAACCGGCACTACTTCAACGAGTACATAGAGAAGGAGCTACGGCGCTCTGACAGATATGGCCACCCCGTGGCGTTCCTCATGGCCGACATAGACGAATTCAAATCCATTAACGACACCTTCGGGCACCACGTGGGTGACGTCATCCTCAGGGATGTGGCCCGGCTCCTCGCCGGCAGTGTTCGTGATATTGACACCGTTGTGCGCTACGGGGGCGACGAGTTCCTCATCGTCCTGGTCGAGACAGACGGCGAGAAGGACTTCGTCAGGGAGAGGATACTGGCGGAGGTTGACCGCAGGGGTATCGGCCAGGACATCCTCGGGTTCCCCGTTACTCTCTCCATAGGGGGGAGCTTCCTGAACCCCGGTGAGGGGAGCAGGCTGGAGGAGGCACTGGCCGAGGCCGACCGGCAGATGTACCAGGAGAAGACCGTCAAGAAGGAGAGGAAATAGGCAAAGGGGACCTTTTAGGTTAAAATTGGTCGGGCAAAACCTTACCGTGATCACCAGGGAGAATCTTGCTCACCAGGGAGAATAATTTGGACAGATACCGCTCGGTCTTTCTCTCCGACCTGCACCTCGGGACGAGATGGAGCCGCCCCGAACCGCTCAGGAAGTTCCTCGGAAAAGTCCAGTGTGATTTTCTCTACCTCGTAGGGGATGTTATTGACGGCTGGAAAGTGTCCCGTCTCTCCCACTTGAGCGAATCCCACAGGGATATCCTGAGGAGACTCGGTTCCATTGCCCGCGTGACGGAAGTCACCTATATCACAGGCAACCACGACGAGTTCCTTGACCGTCTCCTGGGTCTCAGGAAGGCCAGAATGTTCTTCAGGGACAGGGTCTTCCACAGGACAGCCGACGGAAGAAGCTTTCTTGTCTCTCACGGAGATGAGTTTGACCGTGTGGTCAACAGGTCGAGGGTCCTGAACGCCATTGCCGAAAAGACCTATGACCTGACCCTGTGGATCAATGGTGGCATCAATACGGTACTCCCCCTGGTCGGCATGCGCAGGCGCTCCATCGCCGGTTTGCTGAAGAGGAAGTTCAAATACCTTGCCGGGACCTTTAGCGGTTTCGAGAGCAGGATCATCGCCGAAGCCAAGAAGGCTGGGCTCGATGGAGTGATATGTGGCCACCTTCACAACCCCTTCATAAGGAACGTCAGGGACGTACTTTTCTGCAACTGCGGCGACTGGGTCGAGAACTGCTCGGCCCTTGTGGAGCATATCGATGGCCACCTGGAGATGCTGCGCCTTGATGAAGCCGGCAACCTCGGACCCGCAGCGGGGGCGTTGAATACTCCGTGAATCGAAAAGACGTGAAAAGTAAGACGTAAAACGTAAGACGTGAGATGTAACCAACCGTGAGGACTTTCCCGTCTTTTATGATTGGAACTTAAGATTTACGATTCACGAATCACGGTTCACTGTTCGTTGCCTTTCCTGATGCCTGACGCCTGCTTTTCTGACCTTTCATTTTACTTCTCACGTCTGACATCTCACGATCTTTTTCCCTTGACGCCCATCCGGGAAAGTGGTATAAAACTTCCCAATACAGAAAAGCGGAGGCATCGATGAACAGGAACTCAGCAGTCTCCAGCAACTTCGGTTTCGTCTATTTTTACGCCAGCGTGGGACCCCCTCTGAGGGCCGGCGCCTAGGCGTCTGTGGTCTTTAGAGGCCGGGGTCCCCAAAAGGGGACCCCGGCCTTTTTTATTCTTTCATCATCTTTTGGGGAAAGGGAGTTGGCCAGATCGGAGAGAGAACAGAGACAGGCGAGGGGATTGAATAAGACCGTCAGGGTGACAAAGGTCGCATGGCCCGTTCCTTTTCACGGGTCTGACAAGGAACCAGGCAATAACAAGGAGGAGAGGCAGATGAAGGAAAGAAAGGCAACCCAGCAGAGAGGTATCCACGACCTTGTAATGAGAAGTCCCGGAATGAGGCCGAGGCCGGTGGACCTTGATTTCGACTTCGAGGGTCTTCCAATGGCCTGGAAAGAGGCCAGGGAGGCCCTTGAACGCAAGCGGTGACAGCCTTTCACTCCAGGAAGGCCCCGAAGAGAGACCCCAGATCTACGGTGCCGATTACGGTGTTGCTGTATTTTTCAAAGATATCCCTTCGACCCTCTTCGAGGGCCGGGGGGCAGATCCCGTACCTGATGGATGTGGCTGCCTCCACCATGGCGGCCAGCTTGTCGCAGGCGTCAATAACTGTCCCGTCGACAGGGTCCCATTCTTCGCAATTGTAGTTTGAGTTCATTTCCGACAGGGTCAGGCCGGAAATAATATTACCAGTGACCGGATCTCTGGCCCTGTTGGAGAACTCGTCGCTTGTCAGGTAGCGCAACTCTTTCCTCCAGCCCTCCGGTATTAGCGGGAGAAGCCTGGTCTCCATGGATTCGTTCTCGTATTCCTTGATCAGCTCTTCCAGTCCTTCGACCGACCGTTTGACCGGGGAGATTATATCCCGGGTAAGGACCTCGGGCAGGTCGTGGAAGAGTCCGCCGAAGAAGGCGTTGCGAAGCCTCCTGGGGCATCCTCCGTTTTCAAGGGAGACGAAATAGGAGAGCGACGCCGCCATGAAAAGGTGGCCCAGCACAGAGGTTGCGGGTACTCTTGGAAGCTGTGCCCACCGGACCTGGAAGCGGAGCTGCCCGCAGAGGTCTATGAAGGCGTAAAGCCCCTTGTCGGTCATGGTGCGGCGCATGATCATCTCCCTGACGCCCGCCAGGTCGATGTGGTCCTCCAGTTGACCCTCGATATCTCTTCGGGTCTCTTCCACACTGGAGAGCTCACGGTTCTGGCCGTAGATCATCCTGAACTCCCAGTTGGTGGCCAGGTAGTGCGACGCACGGAGGATGCGCTTCTCCCGCCCCGAGAAATCCGGCTCCTTCAGGTATTTCCTGAAGCGTTCAAAAAAGCCTCCGCCCAGGGATTCGAGGTGGCGGGCCAGCTTGTCCAGGACAAGCCGGTTCAGCCTTTCCCCGTGCCTTTCCATCATCCTGTGGAATACGGGGGGCTTTATATCTGTGAGTACCACCCTCTGGAAGAACTCGAAAAGCCCGCCCTCGACAAGCCGGACCCAGTCAGGGTCTCCTCCCTGGTCCTCTTCGCAGCGGGCTATCACCCATGCTATGGCCATCTTGTGGGCCTGTTTCGCCAGTTCGGTGAACTGGGCAGGGCGGGCATGATCGTTCCAGCGCGTCATAGAAGCTGCCGAGAATACTGTCTCCACTAGACCAGGTGTGATCATTCTACCGACCTTCCTTTTGAAAGGATGGGAGTGCCATTTGCTCCATCTCCTGATACTCTATCACTATCGATCGGGGAGGTCTGATCAGGCAATGAAGAAAACCAACGCAGTGAGGCTCCTGGAAAGCAGAGGAGTGGCCTTTGAGCTTTGGAACTACGAGTCGGACCCTGATGATGTAAGCGCAAGGGCTGTTGCAGCAAAGATAGGGCTGGCTCCGGAGATGATCTTCAAGACGCTGGTCGCGCGGGGCGACAGAACAGGGGTGATGCTTGCCTGTGTGGGCGGGGACTCCGAGCTGGATCTGAAGGCCCTGGCTGCCGCATCGGGCAACAAGAAGGTCGAGATGGTCCACATGAGGGAGATACAGTCCCTGACGGGCTATATAAGGGGAGGGGTTTCCCCGGTGGGTACGAAGAGGCCCTACCCTGTCTATATAGACGAGAGCGCCTTCGCCTTCGACAGGATCTGTGTGAGCGGAGGGGCCAGAGGCGTCCAGATCTTCATCGATCCCAGGGTCCTGGCCGCGGAAGTGGAGGCTCTCCCCGCCCCTATCGCAAAGCAGGATCTGCCTGAGAGTTAGCCCCGCGACAGTAGTGCTCCACATCCCTTACGATGTTGTCGATGTGCCTCAGCATGGCCTTTTCTGCGTCCCCGGGATCCCTCCCCGCTATGGCCAGGTAGATGGGCATGTGGTCCCCGCCAAGGCGGCTGCCCTCCTGCTGCCGGATGAAGGTGAAGATCTGCTGGGTATGTACGTCCTGACGCACCAGCTTCAGTGTGGCCAGCAGTACCTTGTTCTTCCCTGCCTTGGCGATCGCTTCGTGGAAAAGCCTGTCAATGACCGATATGCTGGGTACCTGGCTGCGGTCGCCGTCAAGGATCTCCGCAAAGGCCCTTATCTGCTCCAGGTCCTCTGTCGAGGCTTTCAGGGCCGCCAGGCGAGCCGTCTCCCTCTCTATTGCCCTCCTGGCGACAAGTATGTCCAGGAGATCGCCGGGGGAGTGCGTCTTCAGCTCCTCAAGCAGGGCCCTGGCCAGGGTTTCACCCTTTCCGAGGGCCTCCAGCCTTTCAAGATGTTCTCTGCCCTTTGCCGAAAGGACCCTCCCTCTGTTGCTCCTCTTCTCGAGGTAACCCCCCCCGTCAAGCTCGCCCAGAATGCGGCCCGCCGTGGCCATACTGACCGGGTCTCCCCGTTCCGTCATTGAACGGGCCAGCGATCCGGCTCCCATCGGTTCTGGAGCCTGGCCGATGATGCGTAGGGCTTTGGAGGTTCTCTCCGATAATTTGCTTCCATTTCTCATTTCATGCTGCCTCCTGTTGCCCTAGCCTCCAAGGTAGGCCCGTCGGATCTCCGGGTCCATGGCCAGGTCCGGACCCGGACCGGTCTTCACGAAGAGCCCGGCCTCAAGGATGTACCCCCTGTCGCTTATCTCCAGCGCCTGGGTCGCGTTCTGCTCCACCATCAGAACCGTCACACCCTCGTTCCTTATACGGATCACGGTGTTCATTACGGCTTCCACTATCAGGGGAGCCAGACCAAGGGTGGGTTCGTCCAGCAGCAGTATTCCGGGGTCGCTCATAAGGGCCCTGGAGATGGCAAGCATCTGCTGCTCCCCGCCGGAGAGGGTGCCGGAGCGCTGGTTCAGCCTCTCTCTCAGAATCGGGAAGAGCTGGAAACACCTCTCCATTTCGGCCTGGACGCTCTCTTCGTCCTTTCTCCGGTAGGCGCCCATTACCAGGTTCTCTTTTACGGTCAGGGCCGAGAAGAGTCGTCTCCTCTCAGGAACCAGCGCAAGCCCCCTGGCCACGATCTCGTGAGGTTTCGAGGGTATGGGGTTCCCCTTTATCAGGATCCTTCCGCCGGAGGGGGGGACGACACCTGCAAGGGTCCACATGATGGTCGATTTTCCCGCCCCGTTGGAGCCCACGATGGAGACAATCTCCCCCTCGTTCACCGAGAAGGATACTCCCTGGACCGCGTGGATCGTGCCGTAGTGGACGTTGAGATCCTCAACGAGAAGGGCGTTCATCGCAGGTCCTTCCCCTTTCCGAGGTAGGCCGCGACCACGTCGGGGTTGCTCCTGACCTCATCGGGTGTTCCCCTTGCAAGGAGGGTCCCGAAGTTCATGACCACAATGGGGGAGCAGATGTTCATCACCAGGTCCATGTGGTGTTCGATGAGCAGGATGGTCACCCTGAACTTCTCCCTGACCTCCGCAATAAGGTTTGCCAGGCCCCTGGTCTCCCCGGGGTTCATCCCGGCTGCCGGTTCATCGAGCAGGAGGAGGGACGGTTCCGTCGCCAGCGCCCGGGCTATCTCCAGTTTCCTCTGGAGCCCGTAGGGGAGGTTGTTGGCCTGCATTGAGGCGAACCTCTCCAGCCCCAGGGCCCTGAGAAGCTCGAAGGCCCTTTCGTAGAGATCCCTCTCCAGTCTTCGTGCCCCGGGGGTTCCAAGCAGGGAGCCCGTGAAGCTGCACCTCTCTCTCTGGAAAAGTGGAGTTATGACGTTGTCCAGGCAGGTTCTCCTGTTGAAGAGGCGTATATTCTGGAAGGTCCTTGCTATTCCTTTTCGGACCACTCTGTCCGGTCTTAGGCCGGTTATGTTCTCGCTCCTGAACAGGACCTTGCCCGACGTGGGACGGTAGATCCCCGTTACGACGTTGAAGACAGTGGTCTTACCTGCGCCGTTGGGGCCTATGATGCCCGTTATGCTTCCCTCGGCAACATCAAAGGAGAAGGAGTCCACGGCCCTTATGCCGTCGAAGTGCTTGGTCAGGCCCCTGGCCGAGAAGAGCTTTTCCGTTGAGACGTTCATAGCTGCCTCCTCCCCGGTTCGGGTACCTTTCTTCTCCAGAGTGAAGATAGCTCGGAGTACCCCATGAGACCCTGGGGGCGGTAGACCATGATCAGCACTAGCAGCAGCCCGTATGCCACCAGTCGCCACATCTGGGCGACCCGGAGGGCTTCAGGCAGGGCAATGAAGACGAAGGAAGCTATCAGCGGGCCCGTGATGCTCCCCATCCCTCCGGCTATCACCGCAGCCAGAAGCTGCGTCGACTGAAGCAGTGTGAACATCACAGGCTGTATGAATGAAAGGAAGTGGGCCAGGAGACCCCCCGAGAGGCCGCAGTAGACGGCGCTTACCACCAGCGACAGCAGGCGGGTCTGGAAGAGGCGTACACCGGCCATCTCTGCCGCTATGGGGTCCTCCCGGATCGCGATGCACGCCACTCCCCAGCGGGACCTCAGGAAGTTGCGGGCCACCAGTATCCCCACGGCCAGGCAGAGAAGAACCACGGGCAGGGTAGTGAAACTGTCTATCCCGGGAAGCCCCCTTGCCCCGTTGGTGATGTCCAGGTTCTCGAGGATAACCCGCAGTGCTTCTCCGAAGCCGAGTATGGCAATTGCAAAGTAGTCGCTTCTGAGTTTGGCCCTGAGGGTGGGGATGCCTATAACCAGGCTCACTGCGCCCGCAGCAGCCGCTCCGGCGGCCAGGGCCAGAGGGAAGGGTATGCTGTAGTAGTAGGTCAGGATGGCTGAAGTGTAGGCTCCCACGCCGACAAAGGCGGCATGCCCGAGGGAGAAGAGGCCGGTGAAGCCCGTGAAAATAGAGAGGCCCAGCACGGCTATCATGTTTATGCAGGCCAGGACCACGATGGAGAGGATATAGTCCATGGCTAGACCTTCTCCTCGCTGTCGATCCCCATCAGGCCGTTGGGTCTCCAGACCAGGAAGGCTATAAGCAGGGTAAAGCTGAAGACGTCCCTCAGAACGCTCGAGATGTAGGTGGAGACAAAGGTCTCCACTACCCCCAGTATGAGCCCGCCCGCCAGCGCACCGGGGAGGCTTCCGAGGCCTCCGATGACAGCGGCAATATAGGCTTTGTTCGTGACCCAACCCATCGTGGGGTAGACAAGGTACTTGATTCCCAGGAACACCCCCGCCACACCTGCAAAGGCTCCGGCCAGGAGGAATACGATGGCGATCAGCCGGTTAAGGTCCACTCCCATGAGGGAGCACATGGTCATGTCGCACACCCCTGCGCGGATCGCTGTCCCCGTCCGGGTCCTGTTTATGAAAAGATGAAGACCGAGGATCGCTATCAGGGCGAAGAGGAAGGCCCCGACGTCGAGGAGGCTGACGCTGCTCCCGAAGATAGTGACCACCTGTCTCCCGAAGAACTCCGGGAAAGCGTAGAAACGGGAGCCTATGGTGGCGTAGACAAGGTTCTCCAGGAAGACGGCGCACCCCATGGCGCTGATCATCAGGTACAGCGAAGGCGCCTTGCGCCTTCTGAGGCTGGAGTAGGCAAGCTTTTCGTTCAGGACGGCGATGATCCCCGCTCCAGCGACGCTCCCCGCCAGGACAAGTCCGAAGCCGAAGTCCAGCTTGGTGGCCAGGGCTAGTCCCACGTAGGCGCCCAGCATTATCACCGCTCCGTGGGCGAAGTTGCTGAAGTTGAGCACGCTGAATACCAGCGAATATCCCACCGCCATCAGGGCGTATATCCCGCCGATGGACAGACCCGTGATAAGTGTTTGAAGGAACACTCCCTTTCACACATCCTTTGGGGGTGTCGGGGCGACATGTTCGACCCCGTTCCCGGCAGGTCCCGCCCCCCGGGAGACCTTCTGTCGGAGGACCCGCGGGGGGCAGTGTTGCCTGTCTTCGAACTAGTCCACAGAGACGTACTTCTTGACGAACTTGAAGGTCTTGTTGGCCACGTCGACCTGCTGGATAACCGCCGGCTTGTCCAGAGGATTGTGGTCCTCGGGGCTGATGGTCAGGACCCCGCTGGTGACCTTGATGTCACTGAGATTGGCGAGGGCTTCGGCAAGCTTTTCTCCGTCGGTGGTACCTGCCGTCTTAAGGGCCTCCACGATCATGATCAGCGCGTCCTGTGCCATTACCGGGTTGGGGAGGACGGGGTCCTCGCCGAAGGCTGCCTTGTATTCGGCGACGAAATCCTGGATATCCGGGTCGGCAAGGTCCGTCAGGTTGACGAAGTAGCCTCCGTCAATAGCGCTCCCACCCAGGTCGATGAGGTCCGGGCTCCCCCAGTTGTCGGTCCCGAGAAGCGTTGCAGTAATGCCTATGTCCCTGGCCTGTTTCGCGGCCATGGCGGCCTCTTTCTGGCTGGTGGGGATGAAGATCACGTCGGGTGCAAGATCCTTGATCTTTCCAAGCTGGGCACGGTAGTCGAGCTCGTCGGTGCGGAAGGCCTCCTTGGCCACGATCGTGCCGCCCTTATCGGTGAAGGCCTCCTCGAAGTATTTTGCCAGCCACTGGCCGTAGTCGGAGCCTACGTCATAGAGGATGGCCCCCTTCCTCGCCCCCAGGTCGGTAATGGCGAACCGGGCCGCGACGGTGCCCTGGAAGGGGTCTATGAAGCAGGGGCGGAAAGCGAAGGGCCTGACCTTTTCAGTCTTCTGATCGATAGTAACGTAGGGGTTGGTGGCCGTTGTCACCACCATGGGTATCTTTGCTTTCTCCAGAACCGGGGCGGTGGCTATGGAGTTGCCGCTCTGGGCGGGACCTATAACGGCCGCTACTCCGTCGGAGACCAGCCTCCTTGCGACGTTGACCGATTCGACGGCATCGTTTCTGTTGTCATAGCGGACGAACTCGATCTTCTTTCCGAGGACACCGCCATTCTCGTTGATCTTCTTCACGAGCATATCAAGGGCCCGGGCCTCGGACTGACCCCACATGGAGGCACCTCCTGTGAGGGATACGGTGTGGCCGATCTTTATGACGTCGGCGGCGAAGGCCGAACCGGTAAGGACAAGCAGAAGAAGCGCTACCATCATTGCTAAGGTCCTTCTCATCTCTTGTTTACCTCCTTGGGAATTCATTCCGGTCCCCCGGCAAGGCTTTCCCGGGGGTCTTCAGGCGATCTTTTTTGTCTCTGGGTTCACTCCTTCTCCCTCGGCCACCTCCCTGGTGTTCCCGGGTTGATAGCCCCCGGGCCGGTATGTCCGGTCACTGCCTCTTTCCCTTTGCCTTTGCCGGAAGGCTCCTCACGTGGTCCTTCCAGTAGGTGCGTACATCCCTTATGACGTTATCGATGTGTCTCGTCATGGCGGCCGAGGCCACTTCCGGGTCCCCTTCGGCGATAGCATCGTAGACGGCCTCGTGGTCTGCCCCGACCTGGCTTCCCACCTTCGTCCTGATGTACTCGAAGAAGGAGGCTCCTTCGCCGCTTCTGCGGATGATCTCTATGGCCGACTGCAGGACCTTGTTGCCCGAGATGCGGGCCACCTCCTCGTGGAACTCAGGGTCCGTCGATGCCATGGGCTCGCCTCTGGCCAGCAGTGTGTTCTGCCTGTCCAGGATCTTCCTTAGCGCGACCAGGTCCTTTTTGGTCCTCATCTCGGCGGCGAGGGCAGCCATCTCTCGCTCGATGGCCCTTCTGGCCACCAGGATCTCCAGCAGCATCTCCTTCTCACGGGATCTCACGGCCTCCAGGAAGGCTCCCGTGGAGACGATCTGCTCTCTTTCCGACTGGAGGTCCGAAAGACGTTCCTCCCCGGCGGGTGTGAGAAGCCGACCCTGGAAGCCGATCCTGGTGGTGAAGCCCCGGCCGTCCAGGCCGCGGAGCAGGCGACCCACCGAGGCCTCGCTGAGGTCCATGCCGCTCCTTGCCAGCTCTTCCCTGATGGAGCCCGCACCTAGGGGCTCCTCCGATATGGAGAGAAGGTGGAGGACGAAGTACTCCTGTTCTGCGAACTCCTGAGCCATGAGAACCCTCCCGGGGAGGCCGCTCATCAGTGATGACCGGCAACGCTCCCATCAGTTTATCGCCAGAATTCCTTTTGTCAAATGCCTGAATAACCGTGACTTGAAACTCGTGGCGCGAAAAGCGGCAACAAAAAGCAAAGGCATAAACTGTCAACGGTAGAGGCGGAAAAACGGAAACCGTGGATCGTGAACCGAAAAAGCGTTAGAAGTGAGACGCAAAACGTGAGACGAAAGGGTTAAACTCAAAGGGATCAACGACCCTCGGTCGCTTGCTCTCCGGGTTTTAACCTCCAAAAAGATCCAGGTTTTCATCTCTCTCACTTTTCTCCCGCAGAAACTCCGGGACCTCATCTGCGTTCTAACCTACGCTGGCGGTGCCCCAGCTAGGTCACTGCGTCTTCGACCTCTGTGGTGAAAGGGTTCAGGTTTGGCTCTGGCTTTTCCCGTTCACTGTTGACTGTTTACCGTTCACGCCTTTGATCTTGCACCCTGTTTCCTGCCGCCTTGTTTCTTACCTCCAGTAATGACACTCCAGCCCTTCCTGCCGGGACTTGATCCCCCACTCAGGTACGGGGGGGACGCACTCGTCCTCGGGGGGGACCACAAGTTCCAGCAGCGCAGGGCCCCGGTGGGCGAAAAGTCCGGAAAGAGCCGCGTTGAGCTCGCTCTCCGATGAGGCCCGGAAGGCAGGCATGCCGTAGCTTTTCGCAAGGGCCATGTAATCGACCTGGCTGAAGTCAGTGGCGAAGTGGGGGGCGCCGAAACTGAAGAGGTTTGTGGCCCTTATCCATCCAAAACTGCCGTTGTTGAAAAGGATGACCTTGAGGTCCCTTCCGAGCCTGGAGGTCGTCTCCAGCTCGCCTGAGGTGAAGCCAAAGCTGCCGTCTCCGACGAAGTTCAGGACCGTCACATTTTCGGGCACGCCGTAGGTGGCTCCGATGGCGGCCGGTAGACCGTACCCCAGCGCTCCCATGGCGTAGTTGGTGACAAAGTAGCGCCCCGCTTTTGGAAGCTTGTAGAAGGCAGCAGGATAGACTGCGCTCATGCCGGGGTCGGCCACTATCACCGAACCTTCAGGCATTGCCCCTGTGATCATTTCAGTAGCCAGCCTGGGATCGAGGCGGTCTCCCGAGGTTGATGGTGGGCCAGGCCTGGTTCCTCTCCTGCCGGCGATCTCTTCCCTGCCTTCTTTGAAGGGCAGTTCCAGTTCATTGGCGGCCTCCAGGATGGCCTGCAGGGTGCTCTTCACATCCCCGTGGAGTAGCAGGCCGTCCCCGAAAGAGTTGCCAAGCTCTCTCTCGGAGATGTTCAAATGGATGAAACGGGTCATCCCCGTCTCCTTTGGGAGCTTCCACCCGTCGGTCCCAACCGAGTCAGTGCTGCAGCCTACATAGAACAGGAGGTCCGCCTCCTCGATGAAGGAGTTGGAGAGATCCGTGCTCCCCCTGGAGCCGGTCACTCCCACGGAAAGAGGGTGGAGCTCAGAAATGCTCCCCTTCCCGTTGATGGTCGTAGCCGTGGCGAGGCCGAACCTCTCCGCGACCCTCTCGATCTCATCCCAGGCCCTGGAGGTTAGCACCCCCTGGCCGCAGACCATGACCCCCTTCTTGCAGTATGCAAGGCCTTTTGCCGCCTCGGCGGTCTCCCCCCCCCCAGGCAGGGGTCTCGTACCGGGACAGATACTGAAACGCTCCTGCGCCAGCGGCAGCGGCGGGGAGATCTCCTGGGCCAGCACATCAATGGGCAGCCTCAGGTGCACCGGGCCGGGGCACCCCGATGTGGCCACCCTGAAGGCTCTCCGGACAAGGAAGGGTACCTCGTCGCCCCTGTGGGCGGTGAGGCTCTCCTTTACGAAGGGCGTGAACAAAGATGTCTGGTCGAACCCGGTCAGCATGTTGTGTTTCTCCATACCGAGGGGGATATCGGTGGTCATGACTATCAGGGGAATGCAGGATTTCATGGCTTCCACTAAGCCCGGGACCATGTGGGTGGCCCCTACGCTGGGTCCCTCGCAGACGCCGGGGCGTCCGCTGACACGGGCGTATCCGTCGGCCATGAAAACGGCGTGGCGCTCGTCGCGGGCCATGACGTGGGTCACCCCTTCGAACCTCTTCCATTCGTCGTAAAGGCCCAGGGTGGTCTCACCCGGGAGGCCGAAAACGTATTCCACCTGGTAGCGTTGAAGCATCTCAAGAAGAGCGCGGGCTGCGTTCATTGGGAACATCCTCTCTTTCTCGTTTTTCATTCCATTCTCATACAAGGCGCCTGATGTTGGCCTCCCTGTCGCCGGGGAGAAAGTCGGCGACGGGTATCTCCAGCATGGTGTAGCACCCGGGAGGCTGGAGCACTATTCCCCGGGCCGCCGATACCATAACCTGGGCTGTGGCGCTGGGGTTGGTGAGGGTCATCTCCACGGCCATACGCTGGTTGTCGGCACAAGCGGAGACCCCCTTGCGTTCCATTCTTACGCCGTGACCCAGGTCGACCATGCTCTTGACGTCCCCGACCTCTTCCACAGTCGTCTCGTCGTTACAGAAGTAGCTGTCGCAGAGCACTGCCTTGCGGACATTCTCAAGGGAGGTTCCTTCGTCCAGCTCCACGTAGACCGCTCTCCGGTGCATTCCCTGTCCGGCAGGCAGCGTAAGGGAGAGGGCATCCCTGACCCCCTGGATCTGTTTTACAGCAACAGTGTGGCCCATGCTGACCCCGGGGCCGAAGCTTGTGTAGGTGATCCCCCGAGGGGCGATGACCTCGAAGACCCCACGGAAGATGGAATCCGTACCCGGGTCCCACCCGGCCCCTGTCATCGCCGCAGAGTTCCCCTTAAGCGCCGATCGGTGAAGTCTCTCTCTGAGAAGCATGAGGGCCTCGCCGTGAATGTCGAAACAGTCCACGGTGCAGATACCTCTCTCCAGGTAGGAGGGGGCCACCTCCGGGACGGCGCGGCTGGCGATGGCCAGAATGGCCACGTCTGCTCCGTCCAGCTTTTCCGACCCCAGAAAGACAGGAAGGCCGCTCTGGCGAGAGATCTCGTCCACTTTTCCGGGGTCCCGGATCACGATTCCCGCGATCTCCATGTCCTGGGCTGCATTGATCGCCTTGACAGCCTCTCTTGCAATGTGTCCGTAGCCGACGACGGCCACCCTTACCGGGGATTTCTCCAAATCGTCCAACCCCTTCATTCATCAAAAATGAGCAATCAAAATATATACCAGTCCCTCGGATCCGTCAATCCGAAAGAGATCCGTCTAACTGCTTAACGGTAATTTTTTCAGTGAATAGCTGGTTTCAGCAGATTGGGAGCAGCGGTGTCCAGTGGAAGGATCCTTCCGTTCCTCTACGAAAAGAAAGAGAGGATAGCCACTTTTGAGTGATCATTAATGATGAGTGGCTACCCCCGTTCAAGTGAAACCCTCTGTCCCAGGCTCTGAAGAAAAGTCAGAAGAGGCTCTTCCCCCAAGAATCGGAGAAGACCGTCTCCTCAAGCTCCTTTCTCTCCCTTGGTGCCGTTTCCTCTTCCATGAAGTGGGGCGGCAGGGAATGGGGATCTCCCTCTCGGCCTATGACGAAGGCAACAAGGGGTTTGAACCCCTCGGGTACCCCGAAAGTCTCCCGGACCCTGTCGCGGCTGAATCCCGCCATCACGTGGACCGACCATCCCATGAACTCGGCCTGAATTATCAGTTGGGCCATGGCCAGACCGCAGTCGAAGCCCGACCACGGGTTGGGCTTCCCGTTGTACTCGAAGGTCTCCCTCATGACCTGGAAGGCAAGCAGTGGTGCGTTCCGGACCCATGATGCGTTCTTCTCCGTCAGGCAGGCCAGGGCCCGGGAAAAGGCCCCCGGGTCGTTTCTGGTGGTCACCAGGTACCTCCAGGGCTGATTGTTGAAGCACGACGGGGCCCATCTGCCAGCCTCGAACATCGATGCCAGTTCGTTCCCGGAGGGGACCTCGGGTCCGAAGGCCTTGGGGCTCCACCTTCTGGCTATAAGCTCCATCACCGGTTGGCGTGTTTTTGCGGGTTCTCTCCTGGTCTCCAGTGTCATTATCTCAGCTCTCCATTCTCAGAAGGATCTTGCCGAAGTGATCGCTGCGCTCCATCCTCTCCTGGGCCCGGGGTGCCTCTTTAAGGGGGAGGATGCTGTCGATGACAGGGCGAACGCTCCCTCTGGCTGACATCTCGAAGAGGAGGCCCGTCTCCTCCGGAGGCGCTCCGTAGCAACCAAGGAGGGATATCTCGTTCCGGTAGATCCTCTGAAGGTTGATGGTATAGTCCGAACCCGAGGTGGAGCCGCAGAAGGAAAGCCTCCCCCCCGGTCGAAGCAGCGACAGGCTCCTGTCCCAGGTTGCTTTTCCGACGGTCTCTATCACCAGGTCAACCCCCACGCCCCCCGTCGCCTCCCTGACTTTGGCAGGATAGTCACCCGCAGTATCGAAGACCTCGTGGGCGCCTATCTCCCTGAGGCGTTCCCTTTTTTCGGGATCGCGAGTCGCGGCGAAGACAACGGCCCCTGAAGCCCTGGCGATCTGGATCGCCGCTATTCCCACGCCTCCCGTGGCCCCCATCACGAAGACCCTTTCTCCGGGCTTCAGCCCTCCTCGCGTTACTGTCATGTGGTAGGCAGTGGCCCCCACTAGCGTTACACCTGCGGCCTCCTCAAGGGAAAGACCCGGCGGGGCAGGTCTGAGGCACGAAGCGGGAACCGATGCGTACCGGGCGTAACAGCCGTTCCTGGCAACCCCCAGCACCCTTGCGTAAGCGTTCAGGGGCAGTTGTTCGTGCTCCTCTGGATAGATCCAGGGGGTGACAACAACCTCCTGACCCGGCGAGAAGGCTTCTTCTCCCTGTCCTGTGGCCTCGACCACCCCGGCTCCCTCGGAGCCGGGGATGATGGGGAGTTTCACGGGTACGTTCCCTATCCTGACCCAGATGTCGAGGTGGTTTACCGCGGCGAATTCCAGCCTGACCAGGACCTCTCCCGGTGCCGGTTCGGGCAATGGATGCTCTCCGAATGAGAGAACCTCAGACGTACCGGTGGAGTTCATCACTATTGCCTTCATGTCTGTCACTCCCTTCAGGAGGATATCTGGTCTTTACCTGTTCATTTTAACAAAACAGGCTCCCTCCGGCCCTGCTTAAGGCAGGGGTTATAATGATCCAGGAAATGCAGTGTTGAACAAGAGGTGAGATCATGAAATACGACGTGGTGATCGTAGGGGCAGGACCCTCGGGTCTTTTCGCGGCCCGTGAACTGGCCGCAGGCGGGAAAAGAGTCGCCATCATAGACAAGGGCAAGGAGATCAGAGACCGAAGCTGCCCCCTCAAGGAGGGCAGGAGCGCTACCTGTGTCCACTGCAAGCCCTGCAACGTCATCTGCGGCTGGGGAGGCGCGGGTTCCTACAGCGACGGCAAACTTACCCTTACACCCGAGTTCGGCGGAAACCTGGAGCAGTACATCGGGCGCAGAGAGCTGATGGAGCTGATAGATTCCGTGGATGCAACCTTCGTGAGCCACGGCGCCAGCAGGGAGGTGTTCTCCCCCGACCCCGGATTCGCCAGGGACATAGCCATACGGGCCAGCACCGCTGGCCTTAGGATCATACCGGCCGCAATAAGACATATGGGTACGGATCGGTCCAAGGAGATCCTGCAGAGCATGTTCCTGGAGATATCCCGATCCTGTGATGTCATGATGGGAACCGTGGTTGAGTCGGTAGTCATCAAGGACGGAAGGGCTGCCGGGGTAAGGCTTGCGGACGGTACCGTCATAGAGTCCGTAGCAGTGCTCCTTGCACCGGGTCGGGAGGGTTCCTTATGGATGGAGAAGACTGTCAGTGCCCTGGGCCTTAGGATAAAGTCCCTTCCTGTGGATATCGGGGTGCGTGTTGAGATACCCGCAGGAATAGCCGAAGCCGTCACGGACCAGTTCTACGAGGTCAAGGCTATCCTCGATACCCCGACCTTCGACGACCAGGTCAGGACCTTTTGCATGTGCCCCCACGGTGAGGTGACCACCGAGTACCTGGAGCAGCATGACATCCTCACCGTCAACGGGCACAGCAACCGCGACGGCAACGGCCGTACGGGCAACACCAACTTCGCTATCCTCGTCTCCACTGACTTCACCGAACCCTTCAAGGACCCCAACGGTTACGGGAGCCATATCGCAAGGCTTGCCAACATGCTCGGCGGAGGGGTGCTGGTTCAGCGCCTGGGCGACCTCAAGCACGGCAGGCGCTCCACCCCGAGCCGGATCGCCAGGGGTCTGGTGGATCCCACCCTTAAAACGGCAGAGCCGGGGGACCTGTCCTTCGTGCTCCCGTACAGGCACCTTAAGGGAATACTGGAGATGATACAGGCCCTGGACGTGATCATGCCCGGCATCAATGGCAAGCACACCCTGCTCTACGGGGTTGAGGTAAAGTTCTACAGCCTGAAGCTTGCTCTCGACAGGGACCTCATGACGAACATCCCGGGACTCTTCGCCTCCGGCGACGGCGCAGGGGTCACAAGGGGCGTCATCCAGGCCTCGGCCAGCGGCATCGTCGCCGCCAGGGGGATATTGAAGAGCGTAACTCGTGACTCGTAACTCGTGACTTGTGTCGCCTGACTTGGGAAGGTCAATAAACCAGGCGACAGGAGGCAGGCGTCAGGCCTCAGGAAAGCCGGAAACCCGAAAAGCGAAACAAGGTCTTCTCATTCCGAACCCGCCAGCCGGCGGGGTGAGGAAACTGTTTGATCCGAGATCAAATGGCAAGTTTGAAGGGTGAAGTGTGAAAGAAAAGGAATGAACTGGCGGGATCTTTACCGGAACAAAGGAGCCGGTGAGCGGCTGAGCCGTCGCGGATGAGCAGAGAAAGCCCAGGAGGGCGTCCTTTGCTCTGCCCGGAGAGCAAGCGACTGAGGGTCGTTGATCCCTTTGGATTTTACCCTTTCGTCTCACGTGTTACGTCTCACCTCTCACGCTTTTTCGATTCACGATTTACGAATCACTTTTTGCGACCAAAGACACAGCACCCAAATTCTCAACTGGCCTAACGAAAAAACCTGTCCAAAAAGGGGGGTTATCCCATGAAAACCATAGGCCTGATCGGCGGGTTGACCTGGGAGTCGACCATCGAGTACTACAGGATAATAAACGAGGAGGTCGCCCGGAGGCTGGGTGGAGTACATTCAGCCCGGATCCTTATGCACAGCTTCGACTTTCAGGATATCGACACTCCCATGCTGGAAGGGCGCTGGGATGAGATCGGGGCCAGGGTGGCCGAAGCGGCCACGGGTCTTGAGCGCCAGGGGGCCGATTTCCTTCTTATATGTTCCAACACCATCCACAAGGTCGCGAACTTCGCCTCGGAGGCGGTATCGATACCCCTGCTTCACCTGGTGGACGTGACGGCCTCTGCCGTAAAGGTCCAGGGTTTCAGCAAAGTGGGCTTGCTGGGCACTATCTTCACCATGGAGCAGGATTTCTACAAGGGCCGCCTTGCCGACCTGCACGGTCTGGAAGTCCTGGTGCCGGAGAAGGAAGACAGGGACTTCGTCAACAGGGTGATAGACGAAGAACTGACCTTTGGGAACATCAAGGAAACCTCCCGGGAACGTTTCGTGGGGATAATTGACGGTCTTGCATCCCGGGGTGTCCAGGGTGTTGTCCTCGGCTGCACCGAGATCCCCCTGCTGGTCAGGCAGTCCGATACGCATGTCCCGGTCTTCGACACCACCCGCCTGCACTCCCTGGCAGCCGTGGAAGAGTCCTTGAAAGAATAGCCCGCGGCAGGAAGGGCAGAAGAACCCGTAAATCATGAATCGCAGGATCAAGTGTGTGAGAAGTGAGAGGGAAAGGCTTCAAAACCAATAGGCGTCAAACGGTGAACGGGAAAAGCAACAGTTAGACCAGAGACAACAAGACCAGAAACAACAAGACCAGAAACAACAAGACCAGAAACAACAAGACCAGAAACAACAGGGGGCGGCGGGAGCCGCTCCCTGTCCGGATCTGTTCGTAGATCCCCAGCTTAAAAAACGAAAAACAGAGAGAAAAACAGCTATTATCAGAAATATTTCCCAGAATCCGGCAAAGAACACTAACCTTTCCTGACCAAATAATTTGACCTTTACTGACGAAAATTGCTATCCTTCCTTCGAAAACAACTGACAAGGAGGGGGTTTTTCATGAGACAGATGGTCCCGTTCGGTAGAGGCACAAGCATATTCGATGAGATGGACGATGTTTTCAGGGGTTTCTCGGATGCCATCAGGCCTATGACCCGGAGATACGTTCCCGTCGATATGTACGAGGAGAACAACGAGGTCGTGGTGAACATCGATGCTCCCGGTTTTGACCCTTCACAGATCGAGATCAAGACTTTCTCCGACAGGGTGAACGTTCGTTCCAATGTCGAGGAGAGCTCCGAGGGTGAGAATGACGGCAGGACCTGGTACATGAGAAGGGGCAACAGGACCATGAACCTCAGCTTGACCCTTCCGACCGAGGTCGACCCCGAAAGTGCTCAGGCCAGCTTCAAAAACGGCGTGATCACCGTCAGGCTTCCCAAGAGCAGGGCCGTCCAGGGGCGGGTTCTGGAACTCAGGCAAGAGTAACTGGAACCCTTTTTGTCGGGATCCTTGACATCTCCATAGGTTAAGATAAAGGGGCGGCGGCTTTCCCGCCGCCCCTTTATTAATGAGTGCAGATCACAGGCACCGACAAAGGTTTAAACTCATCTCAAGGAGGTCCAATCAATGCCCGATAAAGAGACCTACCAATTCCAGGCCGAGGCGAGACAGCTTCTGGACCTGATGATCCACTCAGTCTACTCCAACCGCGACATCTTCCTCAGGGAACTTGTCTCCAACGCATCGGACGCACTGGACAAACTCCGCTTCGAAGCGCTGACCGATGAGAACCTCGCCCCCCTTGCCGAAGACCTTCACATTATTATCGAGACTGACCCCGGAGCCGGCACCCTGACCATCTCCGACAACGGGATCGGGATGAACCGGTCGGAACTGGTGGATTTCATTGGCACCATAGCCCGTTCCGGCACGAAGGAGTATGTCAGGGTCCTTCGCGAAAGGGGTGAAGGTTCATTCCCCGAGGAGCTGATCGGTCAGTTCGGGATAGGCTTCTACTCCTCTTTCATGGTGGCCGAAAGGGTCAGCCTGGTCACTCGCCGGGCCGACGAAGGAACGGCCTGGAAGTGGGAGTCCCCCGGCGACGGGACCTACACACTCGAGGAGGTTTCACGGGAGGGCCAGGGGACCACCATTACCCTCTTCCTCAAGAAGATCAATGGGGATGAGACCTCAAGGGACTACTCAGATCCTTCGGTGGTAAGGGAGATAATTCGTCGCTACTCCGACTTTGTGGCCTGGCCCATACGTATGAAGTCCGCGGACGGGTCCCTGGAGAACCTCAACTCCATGAAAGCCATCTGGACCAGGCCGGAGGGGGAGGTCAGCGAGGAGGAGTACGAAGAATTCTACAGACACATTTCTCACGACTGGAACAAACCGGCCAGGAGGATCTTCTTCAAGGCCGAGGGCGGGATGGAGTTCCGGGCGCTGCTTTTCATTCCCTCCAAGGCACCCCTGGGTATCTTCATAAGGGATGTCTTCAGGGGGATCCAGCTCTACATCCGCCGGGTCTTCATAATGGACGACTGCCGGGAGCTTATTCCCGAATACCTAAGGTTCCTCAAGGGGTTGGTGGATTCCGAGGACCTCCCCCTGAACATATCAAGGGAGATGCTTCAGCAGAGCCCCCAGGTAGAGACCATAAGGAAGAGCGTGGCAAGAAAGGTCCTGGACAGCCTGTCGGGAATGCTGAAGGAGGACCGGGAAACCTACCATTCCTTCTGGAAAGAGTACGGCAAGGTACTAAAAGAAGGGATCTTCTCTGACAGCAGGAACCGGGACAGGATCCTGGAGATATCACTTTTCGACACCACAGGCACCGACGGGCCCGTGACCCTCGACGAGTACCTTGCCAGAATGCCCGAGGGTCAGGACTCCATTTACTACGTCACGGCGCCCAGCCTGACGGTGGGGAGGAACGCCCCGCACCTGGAATCCTTCACAGAAAGAGGTCACGAGGTCCTGGTGCTTTCGGACCCCGTGGACGAGATCTGGTCGCCGGTGGTCTTGGAATACAAGGGAAAGAAGTTCTCCTCCGTTTCGAAGGGAGCGGTCCAACCTCCTTCGAAGGGGGGACCGGAAGCAGATGTCAAAGTTGCTCCGCCCGAAGACCTGGAGTCCCTGCTCAAGGACCTTGGCGATGTCCTCTCGGATGATGTAAAGGACGTGAGGGTATCGGAGCGTCTCAGGACATCTCCGTCCTGTCTAGTGGGAGAGGCCTTTGACCTTACTCCGCAGATGGAAGCTTTTTTGAGGGCGGCGGGTCAGGATGTTCCGAAAGTGAAGAGGAGCCTTGAGATCAACCCCTCTCACCCACTGGTGGAAAAGCTGGAAAAGATACACCAGGAAGATCCCTCTGACCCGAGAGTTTCAAGGTTCGCCAGGGTCCTTTACGGTCTTGCCGCCCTCTCCGAAGGAGGAAGCCTGGTCGACCCCGCTGCATTCAGTAGAGAGGTCGCCGAACTGCTTGCGGAGCCGCTATAATTGATTGACCATGACGTTGCGGCCATGTAATTCATGATCTCAGGGGGGGTGGACTCCGTGTCCAGGGCGTTCGTGGATGAGGACAGCGAGGCCCGTCTCAACCGGGAGAGACTTGAACGTGAGAGAAAGCTCCGCGACTGGCTGGCCATCCAGGAGAAGAAGCTCGCATTCCTGGAGTCGGACCCCAAGGCGGAGGCTATGGACCAGGAGCTGAGGGAACAGTGGCTGCGGGAGACCTGTGAAGATATCGAACGTACCCGTAAGATGCTAGAGGAGTTCTCCCGGGAAGGCGAGGAGCAGTCTCAGGCCTGGGGGCACCGCTGATGCTCATCATCGTCCGCCTGATAAGGTTCATCTTCCCGCTGGTAGTGGCGTTTCTGCTCTTCAGGGTCCTTTCTCCGGTATTCTACCGCTGGATGGCCCAGGGAAGGCCCTTCGAAGAGAGCCGTCGAAGTTCGTCTCCACCCCCCCCGGGAGGAAGATCTTTCAGGGATCCTTACGAGATCCTCGGGTGTTCACCCCGGGACAGCGACGAAAAGATAAGAAAGGCCTACCGGAAACTGGTCGCAAAGTACCACCCCGACAAGTTCATTGGTCTTGAACTGGACAAGGAGTTCATCGACCTTGCTGCAAGGAGGTTCCAGGAGATCCAGGAGGCCTATGAACAGATAAGGCGATCAAGGGGTTTCGCCTGAGGTGTCGTATCACTTCAGTTCCCCTTCAAGAGAGGAGAGTTGAGACAATGGGAAAGAAGATATTGATAGTTGCGATGCTTCTGGCAGTCGTTGCCTTTACGGGCTACAGGGTAGTGGCCTCCCCGTCTGGAGAGGGCCTGCGGATGTCTCCCGAGGCACGGGCCGAGATCGCCGAGATGGGCGACGAGGCGACCCTTGCCCCTGAGATTCTTTCAAGCGGCTGAGCAAGCGTGCTTGCCGCCACGGTCCGTGGCGGCGCCCCTGGGTCAACATCGAACTACAGGCTTGTCGAAGGGGATGGGGTCCTCCTCTGGGTGGATCGCTCCCTCCTTTTCAGGGGTGAAGGCATAGATCTGGATGTGGGTTTCGCAGGCGAAAGGAAGGTCGTATACGCAACAAACCACACCCCCTGAGGGTCTGATCCCGGGAGGGAAATGGGATGGCAGGGAAGAAGTCCAGGAGGGTCCCCGTCGACGGTTCTGCCGAGAAGGTGGCCAATACAGTCCTGGGGGATCTCCTGAGAGAACATGGCCTGGCGGGGGCCGAAGCCGGGTCTTGCGAAAATGCTGCTTCACCAGGCACGGACAAGAATGTCGTAAAGCGAGAGATTTCCCCCGACCTTGCCGGAGTGGGGAAGATCGTTCTCAGGGTCCAGCGTAAGGGTCGGGGCGGCAAGACCGTTACCGTCCTCTCCACCCCCGGCGGAGGACTTGTTCCCGCCTCTCTGGAGCCGCTGGCAAAGGATATCCGCAAGGCCCTCGGATGCGGAGCCAGAGTAGAGGACGGCACTGTGGTCATCCAGGGGGAGAACTCCGAGCGCGCTGAAAAGTGGCTCCGACAAAGGGGGGCCAGGCAGGTTGTCAGAGGTTCCTGAACATCTGGAGGTCAGGTCTATGGACTGGTACGTCCGTTCCCAGACCGGCTGGGGTCTAAGATGGATACTGCTCGGGGCCTTCGGGGTCCTCTTCTACAGGGCCAGACTAAGGGCCGGATCCTGGGGTTCCATACCCGATTCCCCTGAGTTCTGGCCCCTCTTCCTGGCGGCTCTGGTCCTTTGCCTGGCGATCGTTGTCTTCACCTCCATGACGGTGACGGTAAGGGATATGGAGATTGAAGTATCCATGGGGATGGACCTGTTCCGCAAGAAGATCCCGATCTCGGGGATATCTTCCGTGGAAGAGGTGAATATTCCCTGGCACTCCGTGGGGATCAAGAGGATATCCGGTGGCTGGCTCTTCAGCGTGGCCATCTCAGGCGGAGTGGACCTCGTCATGAAAAACGGCGGACGGTTCATCATCGGCTGCCACGACCCGGTCGGACTGAAGGCCGCCATAGTCGACAGGATGGTCAGTTCTCCCCGGAAAGAGTGACCTTGCGACCTTCGGCGAAGGATGCTATCGTTTCCCCCTGCATCCTCAGGATGAAGACCTCGTCGTGTTTCATGGCTCCTATCCTTTCGTAGAACTCAAGTGCCGGGGCGTTGTCTTTCATGCACCACCACTCGAACCTTCCGCAGTCCCTCTCTACGGCCAGTCTGGCCAGCCATCGGAGCATTGCCGTACCCAGACCTTTCCCCCGCCACTGGGGGCTTATGTAAAGGTCGTCCAGGTGAAGACCTCTCTTGCCCAGTATGGTCGAGAAGGTGTGGTAGAAGACGGCAAAGCCCACGGGTTCCCCATCCACCATCGCCACGGCGGTCTCTGCCGCAGGGGCATCCCCAAAGAGGGTCTTCATCAATCCCCTCTCCGTGGCGGTCACCCGATTCCCTATCCCTTCATACTCCGCCAGCTCCTTTATAAAACGCAGGATCACAGGCACATCTCGGGGCTCTCCCGTTCTTATCGTCAAACGCTCAAAAGATTTATCATTCTTTTTCTCCAACGACCATACCTCCTCAGACTGAAGGGGGGTGATAAGATCCGCCCATCAGTTCGCTTATGATAATACAATAGTTGCGAGGAGAAAGTTTTGCCGGGGATCAGCAATAAAAAGGGTTGAAACCGTTGATCAAACCTGACCTTTGGAGGTCCAAAGAATGAAGTTCTGCTACTTCGACGAGAGCGGAATGGGGGACGAGCCGGTCCTGGTCGTTGCGGGAATTGACGTGGATGCCAGCCGCATGCGGTCCACAAGGAAGGACTGGGCCGACTTCCTGGAGTCTCTTTCCGGGAGGACGGGACGGCCCATTTCCGAATTCCACACCAGGAATTTCTACAGGGGCAACAGGCTTTCCAGGACCATCGACGGCACAGAGCGGGCAGAGGTGATCTCGGCTATCCTGGACTGGCTCTCATCCCGCCGCCACAGGATCACTTTCAGCGCAGTTCTCAAGAGCCGCTTTGAAAAGATGAGGCCCGATAACAGGCTGAAAGAACTTGGCACGCCGTGGAGCGCCGCCGCATTCCACTGCGTGCTGACCCTTCAGAAAGCGCACCAGGGTCTCAAGGGCTCCCGCAGGCAGACAGTACTGGTCTTCGACAGAGAGGTCGCCGAGGAGGATCGTTTCAGCGTGCTTATCAAGGAGCCTCCCGAGTGGTCGGGAGCCTGTTACGGTCTCAGCCCGGGTTCATCGCCGCTGGACACCCTTTTGGAGGCGCCTCTCTTCGCAGATTCAAGGCTCGTTCTCCTTATCCAGGTGGCGGATATGGTGGCCTACCTGTTGCGTTTCCACGCCGAACTGGAGGAGGGTCTTTCCGGGGAGAGCTACCCGGGTGAAAGGGAGCAGATCAGCGAATGGGCCGTCAGGATCTTCGGTATGTCCCTTCCCGGGAAATTCCGCTACCCGGACAGGTGCCCCGACGGGGACTGCTCCCTCTTCTGGGAACTGGCCCCGGAAACGTTGAGAAGGTAAAAGAAGGTGAAAAAAGAAGGTGTCAGACCTACACTTTTTACAAAAAGGGTTTTCCAGGACTTTCCGGTTTTTATCCTGTCTTCTTTGGGAAATCCCGAGCAATCTACAGAGAGGGTAAACAGGATTTGTCAAAAGTGTACGGGGTGACACCTGTTAAGGAGGAGGAATTCGTTTTGAGTGGACGTCCGAATATTGCCGTGATCTGCCCCCCCGACGAGGAGACGGATCATCTGCACCTGTATGAAAAAATTCTTGGAGACATCGCTGACATCCATTTTCTGAGCGGGGCTCAACCGCAGGAACGCGAAGAAGTGCTTGCCAAATCGGATGTTGTCGTCTCAGCCAGTTGCGCGCCTTCGGAGATCTCACCATCGGAGATAGCTTTGCTGAAGCCCGGGGGATTGCTTCAGCTTCTTTATTCCGGGGCTGACAACGTTCCGTTCGATCTGGTCCCGGAGAATGTAATGATCGCCTCCAACGCAGGGGTTTTTGCCGTACCTATTGCCGAGCACGTTCTTGCGATGGTGCTTTGTCTGTTGAAAAGGATCGTCCCGAGATACGAGGAACTAAAGAAAGGAGTCTTTGACCGAAAGCAACAGAACAGGATTCTCAGGGGGAAGACCTGCGGGATCCTTGGATTCGGAGGCAACGGCAGGGCGATAGCGAGAATAATGAGATCTGCAGGAGTAAAGGTCATTGCAATAAACAGGAGTGGCAAGACCGGAGAGCCAGTCGACGAAATATGGGATAACAGCAGATTAGATGACCTCTTGCGTTTATCCGATGTTCTTGTGCTTACGACCCCCTTGACAGAGTCTACGAGGGGTCTCATAGGGGATAGGGAACTGTCTCTCATGCCTTCGGACGCGATCCTGGTGAATGTGGCAAGGGGAGCAGTGGTGGATCAGGGGGCACTTTACAGTCACCTTGTTTCCCATCCGGGTTTTTGCGCGGCCATTGATACCTGGTGGTCAGAGCCGGATGCCCACGGTCAATTCAGGCTTGAGTTCCCTTTCTTTGGATTGCCTAACTTTCTGGGTTCTCCTCACGTTGCTGACAATGTCCCGGGGACGATGTCCCTGGCTGTCACGTCGGCACTCGAGAATGTCAGGGGATATCTCGAAGGCGGAAAACTGAAGGGGCTGCTTGACAGGACCGATTACCAATAGTGTCGCAAGGCCGGCTTAATCTGTTCCCCGTTCACGGCCTTTTCTCCTTTTCTGCCTTGTACCATTCCTGAAGTTCGGAGATCTTCCCGGGAATAGTGCTTTTGTCGATCGTACCGTCGTAAGGGAAAGTAGCCGCGACTTTCCCAAGGTAGTAGGGGTGCCGGCTGATAGGAAAGAACGGTCCCCTGTAGACGATATAGTCGTCATAAAGGATCCATTCCAGGATACCGGGTTCAAGGGGTTCTTCGGCATTCAGTTCGGGGCCGGGGCCGAACTTCTGCATCACGGACGCCCCGCGTTCGTCACCGGCGAAAGCAAATGATTCCCCCTCGGCCTTGAGGCAGACCAGGAGGACCCTCCCTTTTCCATCGATGAACAGATCGTGGAAGCCCCAGAAGGGAGGATCAAAGACCAGGATCCTTTTGCCCTGGAGGCGCTTGAAATAGTCATCAAGGGAAGATGCCCTTTTGATAATGTCTTCGTGGGTCAGTGGAAGCTTTTTCCTCCGGAAAAAACTGCCCAGAAAAAGGAGCGGGTCCATGAGGTCATTCGGCCAGGAACGATGCCAGTTTGCCCGACAGTTCATCCCAGGTCATGGGGAAGGTCATTACCGAGGCCAGCTTGATGCTGTTCTGCTTCTTCTTGTTCAGGCCTCCCATCAGGCCTTCCTTGGCCTGGTCGGTTGTGAAAATGCTGTACCTGCGGTTACCCCGGGGTTTGGTTATATCCACCAGTATCCAACGGAAGGATCCCGCCGCCAGCGCACTCCTGGCGGTATTCAACTGCAGGAGCTCGATCTCGGGCCCTGATCCGTTCTGGTCGCCTATCTCAACCACCCTCGGTTTCGCCCCCATATACATCTTGAGATTAAAGAAGATCGACCTGGTCTGCTCCTCTTTGCCAATGAAAACGCCCAGGTCGAACCCGAAATCGGGCAGAAGGAAGAACTCATCTATCTTCTCCTCCTGCTGCAGCCTTGATAGTATCTCCAGAACCTCGTTCAGGAATCCGGTACGGAAGCTGTCTTCGGGGTGTGATCCCTTCTGAATTTCGGGCTCAAGGCTGTATGCCGCCAAAGCCATCATCCCCTTCCTTATCAAAAGCGTACTCCCCCGGTTCATCCATTCGGGGGAGCTGAGTTTACCCGACTGCGGTCCATACGTATCCGATTATAACCCAACAATGTTAGATAATGAAAAAACTGGCCTTCCTGGCGGCATGGCCTATACTTATGTTACAGATGGATATGCGTGGATCTGGAAAATCATTTGACCGCAGGAGGTACATTGTCATGCTTTTTTCAAAGACCTTCATACCCACAGCCAGGGATGCACAGAAGAACATCACTGACCCTTCGGTAGCTCGTCTTTCAAGGGCGGGTTACATTGCAGCTGACCAGGAGACGAGAACGCTGAGGCTGCTGCCCCTCGGCTTTCTGCTGTGGGAGCGCGTCATATCAGATGCCCTTGACCTTGCAAGGGAGGAAGGAATCCAGGTCGCGGGTTTCGAGGATGTACCGGAAGATGCCATGACCGTTTCAAAAAAGCTTGTGAAAAGCTACAGGCAGCTCCCCCTTACTTTTTTCTCTGGGGATATGAAACGATGGATAGCCTCAGGCTTAGCCCCCGAGGCAGGTTCGGCAGGGGATATGAGGGACAGGTTCCTCGAAATGGCAGGCACCCTTTGCCGCCATGCCGGTCTTGACCCCCGCTCGGGGGAGACGATCGAGGACGGGAGGAAGTATATCTCTCTTGCAAGCTCAAAAGGAGCCTGGTTTGCAAAAGAAGGTTTCGTATGTTCCTCCTGCAGCTGGTGCGGTGATGATGCCTCTCCTGCAGGTCCGGTCGAGAGACCCGTTGGGGAGGCGTTACCGATAAAAGAGGTCGAGACGCCCGGGGCGGACACCATTGCAGAACTCTGTAGCCAGCTGGGGGTAGAGCCTTCCGCCACAATGAAGACCATGTTCTACGCCGCCGAACAGGGCGGCACAAAGGAAGTGGTAGCGGTCCTGGCAAGGGGTGACCACCAGATAAACGACAGGAAGCTTTCCCACGTCCTCGGCGGATCGGTGGTCAGGTTCGCCGACCCCCTGGAGATCAGGGAGGCTGTGGGAGACCTTGCGGGCTACCTCGGTCCCGTTGGTCTGCCCGGGGGGATCAAGGTCCTCGCCGACAGGTACGTGGAGGGAAGCCAGGGGCTCGTGGCAGGGGCCAACAAACCCGGGTTTCACCTTCTGAACGTCTGCTGGGGGCGTGATTTTTCACCCTCCGTAGTTGCTGATCTTGTAAGCATTCAGGAAGATCTACCGTGCCCGGCCTGCGGATCCAGGATCGTGCCCTCTCACCTGGCCCGTGTCGCCGTCGCTGGCAGAGAGTCAGGGCCCTCTGAGCTGTCCTTTCAGGGGGAGGGCGGGACCGCATGTAACGCCTACCGCTGGGAGGGTACCCTGTGCATAACTCCCCTGGTGCTGGCTCTTGCAGGAGAGGACAGGATACCTGGACGTTACGCCCCGTTCGATGTGAACGTTCTTATAGCCTCCATGCAGAACGATGACGCCGTGGGTCTCGGCAAGATTATGGCTGAAAGGCTCGAAGAGAAAGGATTGCGTGTCCTCCTTGATGAGAGGAACGAAAGGGCCGGTGTGAAATTTTCCGATGCCGAGCTTTTGGGCATTCCCGTCACTATAGTGGCTGGCAGGGAGGCTTCAGAGGGTGTCGTTGAAGCCTGGCTTCCCGACGGAAGCCGCGGGGAAATGCCGGCGGACTCGATCATGGAACAGGTTTTGCGCTGGGTTAGGTAGATACCCCTAAGGGAGAATCGGTCTTTTTACCCATCACCGGTCGTACGTCCCGGAATAGAATGACACTGCAAGGGAGTTTCGAACTAAATCCGGAGGTGGGTAATGTGACGAAAAAAGTAATTCTTCTCGCTCTTGTTGTAGTTATGATGGCCAGTACAGCGGCCCTTGCCTTTGGCGGCGGGATGAAGGATTTTGGTCCCAGGATGGACTTTGACGGCTCGGGGCGTACAAGGATGGCCCCACGTCAGGGGCTTCAGAGGGACAGGGATGTTCAGAAGATAGAATATCCGCAGGAGATCCAGGCGCAGTTCGGTGAACTCAGGAGGACCCATCTTGAGATGAGGCTCGCTCTTGCCCAGGAGGAACCCGATATCGACAAGGCGAAGCTTCTTTTTGAGAAAGCCCAGGGCATAAGGAACGAGATATCGAAATGGCGTTTTGAGAGATACATTGAATCCCTGAAGAAATAGATCTTTCTCCCTTCCCTTGCGCGGGGCCGAAATTGGCCCCGCGCTTTTTATGTCCTTTCAACGAAATATAAAGAAATAAAGCCTGAAACAGAAATAAAGGCAGAAAACAGGGAATAATATCCCTTCAAACCCCAAGACCAAAAGTCAAAATATTGCCTGATTAATATTGACCTATATAATTGTCATATTGAAGGTCAACATTAGTCAGGCTTTTCCACGGGCTATTCCCGGGATGAGCCAACAGGAGGGATGCGATATGTCTCGAACTGTCGGGATAGATCTTGGAACGACCAACTCGGTGGTTGCTGTGCTTGAGGGGGGGCAGCCATCGGTAATTCCCAATGCCGAGGGGAGCAGGACCACCCCTTCGGTGGTGGGATTCACCAAAGACGGTGAGCGCCTGGTTGGGATCCTCGCCAGAAGACAGGCCGTGCTCAACCCCAGGGGGACTGTCTCCTCCATCAAGCGTTTCATGGGAAGGAACCACGACGAGGTCGCCGAGGAGATGAAGATAGTCCCCTACACTGTCGTTAAGGGGAGCAACGACTCCGTGCGCGTAGAGGTGGAGGGCAAGCAGTACGCGCCAGAGGAGATCAGCGCCCAGGTCCTGAGAAAGCTGGCACAGGATGCCTCGGCATGGCTGGGAGAGAAGGTGACCGATGCGGTCATCACCGTTCCGGCATACTTTAACGATTCCCAGCGCCAGGCAACGAAGAATGCGGGAAAGATCGCTGGCCTTAACGTGCTGAGGGTCATCAACGAACCGACGGCGGCCGCACTAGCCTACGGTATGGACAAGAAGAACAATGAGACCGTCATGGTCTTCGACCTGGGAGGGGGGACCTTCGACGTCTCTATCCTGGATGTCGGAGAAGGTCTCTGCGAGGTGCGCTCCACAGCCGGTGATACTCATCTCGGAGGGGATGACTTCGACAAGTGCGTTGTAGACTGGCTTGCCGATGAGTTCAAGAAGCAGGAGGGAATTGACCTCAGGAACGACAGGCAGGCTCTTCAGAGGCTCTACGAGGCGGCAGAGAAGGCCAAGTGCGAGCTCTCGAGCCGTTCCAGCACCGAGATCAGCCTGCCCTTCATCTCGGCCGATGCCAACGGTCCCAAGCATCTGTCCTTCAACCTGACGAAAGCGAAGTTCGAGGAGCTCACCAGGCATCTGGTCGAACGATGCCTTGAACCCATGAAGCAGGCCCTGAAGGATGCCAGGCTCGAGGCCAAGGATATCAATGAGATAATTATGGTAGGGGGCTCCACGAGGATCCCGGCCGTACAGGAGCTGGTAAAGAGGTTTACTGGCGGCAAGAACCTTAACATGACCGTGAACCCCGACGAAGTGGTGGCCGTAGGGGCAGCAGTCCAGGCAGGGATCATCAAGGGAGAGGTAAAGGATGTTCTGCTTCTGGACGTAACCCCTCTATCGCTGGGTATTGAGACCCTCGGCGGGGTCATGACGAAGATTATCGAAAGGAACACCACCATACCCGCTCGCAGATCGGAAGTATTCTCGACAGCAGAGGATAACCAGCCTGCGGTGGACGTAGTGGTACTCCAGGGCGAGCGCGAAATGGCCCGGGACAACAGAAAGCTGGGCAACTTCAAACTCGAGGGGATCCGCCCCGCCCCCAGGGGACTGCCCCAGATTGAAGTGACCTTTGACATCGACGCCAACGGTATCATGAACGTTTCCGCCAGGGACAAGGAGACGGGAAAGGAACAGAAGATAACCATAAGCAACTCGACGAACCTTGACGAGAGCGAGATCAACCGCATGGTCGAGGATGCACGGGTCCATGCCGAGGAAGACAAGAAACATCGTGCCTGGGCAGATGCCCGCAACGAACTAGAATCTGCTTCATATCAGGTAGAGCGGATGATCAACGAACTTGGCGAAAACGCGCCGGCCCATGAAAAAGCCAGGGGCGAGGATCTGATCAGGGAGGCTCAGGAGGCCATATCGAAGGAAGAGGACATCTCAAGGCTCCAGTCGCTGACGCAGGACCTTAAACAGGCTGCCGCGGCGCTCTCACAGCACTCCGCACCTGGTTCAGGTGATACCGGGGAGCCCTCTCCAGGGGAAACCGATAAAAAAGAAGGCGAAGATGTGATCGACGCCGAGTTCAACGAGGGTTGATGCGGATAGAATAGTGGCATGCCGGAGGCGGTGCCTTAATAAACAGCAAGCTGTCAGGGTGGAGGGGTTTCAATGAAGTTTCGAGACTACTACGAAATACTTGGTGTTCCGAGGAACGCATCGCAAAGTGATATACAGAAAGCTTTCAGGAAACTGGCAAGGAAGTTCCACCCTGACGTAAACAAGGATCCAGAGGCGGACAAGCGTTTCAAGGAGATCAACGAGGCCTACGAGGTCCTCCGCGATCCCGACAAGAGGAAGAAATACGATGCTCTCGGGGCCAACTGGAAGAACGGACAGGACTTCTCCCCCCCTCCCGGATGGGAGGGGGTATTCCAGTTCGGCGGCGATGGAGGAGGGGGCAGCTCCTTCAGCGACTTCTTTGAGGCCATATTCGGCTCCATGGGCGGATTCAGCACCATGGACGGGCGGCATTTTGGTGGTCGCCCTCTCCGCCGAAGGGGTCGGGACCTGGAGTCGAAGATCGAGCTCACCCTCGACGAAATAGCCGCCGGCGGGAAGAAGCATGTGGAGTTCGAGGTCCTGGAGAGGGGCAACGACGGAAGAGCCCGGAGGACCCGAAGATCCCTTGATGTCATCATTCCGAAAGGGGTGATCCAGGGATCGCGGATCCGGCTGGCCGGTCAGGGGGAGAAAGGGAGCGGCGGTGCTCCCCCGGGGGACCTCTATCTTGAGGTCCAGGTCAGAAAGGATCCCTGTTTCGAGATCGAGGGGCAGGATCTCCGGATCACAGTTGACATTACGCCCTGGGACGCGGCCCTGGGGGGGAGCGTAGAGGTCCCTGTCCTTGGCGGTTCGGTGACGATGAAGATACCTCCCGGGACGCAGAGTGGCCAGGTGCTAAGGATAAGGGGCAAGGGACTGCCAGGCAAGGGTGACTGCGTAGGCAGCATACTTGTCGAGGTCAGGATCGTGATCCCGAAGCAGCTCTCCCCGCGGGAGAAGGAACTTTTTGAGGCTTTGAAGGAAGAGTCGAAATTCAAGCCCGAGGCAAAAAAACGTTAAACTGGCAGATAGGTGTTCAAATAGGTGTCAGACCTACACTTTTGACAAAGTGGTTCCCCCTTGGATTTTTCGGAAAGTATGACTACTTTTTCGAGAAGTGAAACCCTGTTGAGGCAGGAAAATAATGGATTTTGTCAAAAGTGCAGGTCTGACACCCAAGAAGGAGGAACACTATGGATATCAACAAACTTACGCTTAAATCACAGGAGGCGCTCTCAAGCGCCCAGAATATTGCCGTCACCATGGGTCATACAGAGGTCGACGGGGAACACCTGTTGCTTGCCCTTTTGCGTCAGGAGGACGGGCTTGTGCCAAGGCTCCTCTCCAAAATGGGCGTCCCGGCGGAGAGGCTTGCTGAAGATACCGAAAAGGAACTGCTGAAAAGGAGCAGGGTCTCCGGCCCGGGCCTCGAACCGGGAAAGATCCACATTTCAATGCGTCTGTCGCGACTGCTGATATCCGCGGAAGAGACGGCCGCCAGGATGAAGGACGAGTACGTCTCGGTGGAGCACCTTTTCGCGCGCCTCCTTGACGAAGGCAATTCGACCTCGGCCGGACGGATCCTTTCCGGGGCAGGTATCACTACCCAGTCTTTCCTGAAGGCCCTTCAGGATGTTCGGGGGAGCCAGAGGGTTCAAAGCGCCGACCCCGAGAACACCTACGAGGCCCTGGAGAGGTACGGCCGCGACCTGGTGGCAATGGCGAGGTCGGGGAAGCTCGATCCGGTCATTGGGCGCGACGAGGAGATCCGAAGGGTCGTCAGGATCCTCAGCCGCAAGACGAAGAATAACCCGGTCCTTATTGGTGAGCCGGGCGTAGGCAAGACGGCCATCGTGGAAGGCCTGGCCCAGCGCATAGTCCGGGGCGACGTCCCAGAAGGTTTGAAGGATCGCTCTGTTTTTGCGCTTGATATGGGGTCTCTTCTTGCGGGCGCCAAGTACAGGGGCGAGTTCGAGGAGCGCCTCAAGGCCGTTCTCAACGAGGTCAAGGAGAGCGACGGACGGATACTGCTATTCATTGACGAATTGCACACCATTGTTGGTGCCGGAAAGGCCGAGGGTGCCATTGACGCAGGCAACATGCTCAAACCGATGCTGGCAAGGGGTGAGCTCCACTGCATCGGGGCTACCACCGTCGACGAGTACCGCAAACATATAGAGAAGGACGCCGCCCTCGAGCGCCGCTTTCAGCCGGTCATGGTGGAGGAACCCTCTGTCGAGGACACCGTCTCCATTCTCAGGGGGCTAAAGGAGCGCTTCGAGGTCCATCACGGTGTAAGGATCCAGGACAACGCCCTGATCGCAGCATCAGTCCTCTCCGACAGGTATATTACTGACAGATTTCTGCCTGACAAGGCCATTGACCTGGTGGACGAAGCCTCGGCAATGATCCGTACCGAGATCGACTCCCTTCCGGCCGACCTGGATGCCGCCACGCGAAGGGTAATGCAGATGGAGATCGAGGAGGCCGCCCTTGCCAGAGAGGCCGACAAGGCAAGCATGGAAAGGCTTGAGACGCTGAGAAAAGAGCTGCAGGACGCCCGGGCGTCGGCTGATGCAATGAGGGCCCGATACGATGCTGAAAAACAGGCCATAGGGAAGCTGCAGGGAATCCGCGAGGAGATCGAAAGCACAAAGAGGGAGATAGAGAGAGCCGAAAGGGACTACGACCTCAACAGGGCTGCAGAACTAAAGCATGGAAGACTGCCTGACCTTGAGAGAAGGCTTGCTGCTGAAGAGGAACTCCTGGTCACGAAACAGGGGGGCGACAAGCTACTCAGGGAAGAAGTCACCGCCGAAGAGATCTCCAGGATCGTCTCGAAATGGACCGGCATCCCCGTATCGAAAATGCTGGAAGGCGAGAGGGAAAAGCTTCTGCGTCTGGACGACATCCTACACCGGCGGGTGATCGGGCAGGACGAAGCGGTCCGTCTTGTAGCCGACGCAGTGCTCAGGGCCCGGTCGGGGATAAAAGATCCCAGAAGGCCCGTGGGCTCCTTCATATTCCTTGGCCCAACTGGTGTGGGAAAGACAGAACTTGCCCGCACCCTTGCCGAGGCACTCTTCGACTCCGAGGAGAACATGATCCGGATAGATATGTCGGAATACATGGAGAAACACTCCGTGTCCCGACTTGTCGGCGCTCCTCCAGGCTACATAGGGTACGATGAAGGCGGACAGCTGACCGAGGCAGTGAGGAGAAAACCCTATTCGGTGATCCTTTTCGACGAGATCGAGAAGGCTCACCACGACGTGTTCAACATCCTGCTCCAGATACTCGACGACGGAAGACTGACCGATAGTCACGGGCGAACGGTGAACTTCACCAACACCATAATCATTATGACCAGCAACATTGGGGCTGCGGACCTCATGGAGGGCATTACTTCCTCCGGCGAGATACCCGATGCCGTCCGTGAAAGCGTAATGAAGCAGATGAGGGCTTCCTTCAGGCCTGAATTCCTGAATCGCGTGGATGACATAGTACTCTTCAAACCTCTGAGGATAGGGGAGATCGAGCAGATAGTCGACCTTCTGGCCGCTGGTCTCCAGAGGCGGCTCAGGGACCAGGGGATGGATCTGGAGATAACTCCCGCGGCAAGGAACCTCATCGCCAGGGAGGGGTACGACCCGGTATACGGAGCCAGGCCGCTAAAGCGTTTCATATCCAGGGAGGTCGAGACCCCCATAGCTCGCCTGCTTGTCTCCCAGGGGCTGACAGAGGGCTCAAGAATCGTGGTCGAAGATGAGAATGGGAAGATCGTAACTCGTAACACTGCAAAACCATAAAGGCGTGAACGGCATCCTCTGACGGCCTTGGACTTGGTTCTCCATTCACGATCTATGATTCACGATCTACGACTCACGGTTCATGTCCTGAGTACTTGAGGCTTTCCTGAAGCCTGAAGTCTGTCGCCACGCTCCAGGGTCTCTAACTTTTCACGCACCTTAGGTTCCCTGCCTCACGAACTCGAACCCGTTCCCGAATACCTTCAGGCAGGCCTCTACGGCCTTCTCTTCGAAGAGTGTCCCCGCCCCGGAGCGGATAGTGTTCAGGGCGACCTCGACGGGGTAGGCAGGACGGAAAGGTCTGTGGGAGCACATGGCCTCCATCACGTCGGCGACGGAGAGGATCCTTACCTCCGGAAGTATCTGTCTGCCCTTCAGACCCCTGGGGTAGCCCGAGCCGTCCATTCTCTCGTGGTGCTGGGAGATGATATGGGCAATGGGCCAGGGGAAGGAGATCCCTCTCAGTGTTTCGGCTCCCACCTCGGTGTGCCTTTTGATGATCTCATACTCGAGGGCCGTCAGCGTTGTCGGTTTGTTGAGGATCTCCCCGGGTATGTGAAGCTTCCCTATGTCGTGGATCAGGGCGGCCATCCACAGACCCTTTAACACGTCATCGGAAAGACCCATCTCCTCCCCCATGGCTCGGGCCAGTCGGGCTACGCCCTCCTGGTGGTCAGCTGTATAGACATCCCGGATCCTCATGGTCCCAGCCAGGACCCTCACCGTTTCGTCGAGCACTCTTTCGAGCCTGTCGCTGCTCACCCTGAGGGACTCCTCCATCTGCTTTCTTTCCGTTATATCCCGTCCCACGGACTGATACTCGACGATGTCCCCTTCGCTGTCGAAGAGGGCCGTGTCGAACCACTGCTGCCAGCGGATCTCCCCTGAGGGAAGGATCGTCTCCTCTTCCGAGATCAGGGTGGGGGATACCGGTGTCAGGTTTGCCAGTCTTTCCAGGGTTTTCTTCCTGTACTTCTCGGGGATATGGGTCGTCATGGGGGATCCGAGTATCTCTTCGGGCGTTGTCTGGTAGTATCTGCAGTAGGCGTCGTTGGCGAAGGTTACGGACCAGTCGGGAGAGTAGCGCACGATAACTTCCTGCTGTTGCTGGACAATGGCGCGGTAGCGCTCCTCGCTTCTTTGAAGCGCTTCCTCTGCCATCTTGCGGTCGGAGATATCCCGGTACATACCGTATATAGCCACCAGTTGGCCTTCGGATGTAATGGGCACGCCGAAGGCCAGGACGTGGAACTTGGTGCCGTCCTTTTTCTGCCTTATCGATTCGAACATGAACTGTTCGCCCATGGTGGCGCTCTTGGTCCGCCTGGAGGCCTCGCCCCTCAGGTTCTTGTCGGCGGCCACCAGGCTGTCGAGGTCTTTCCCGATAACTTCTTCAAGGGAGTATCCGAACATCTCGCAGAAAGCCCTGTTAGCCTTGTAAACAACACCATCAAGCCCCTGGATCACCACTCCTTCCGGGGAATTATCGAAAAGTCGCTCGAAAAGTATGACGTAGTCGGGGCTCATGTCAAACTTCATTGAACTGTTCCTCCTCGGAAAGAGGGGGGTATATTCACACGGGAAACAGTATAACATGAAGTACACTTTTAACCCAATATCCCCTTGAAGGTCTTTTCTCCGGAAGGGCTGTACCGGGTCTTGTTACGGTCTGGTCTGGGGTGTTATCATCTTACCGGCAGATGGACAAGGAAACGACCCTTAATGCCCGGGAGGATCCAAAATGAGCAAAGAGAAGGTCATTATAACAAACCTCGCCTGTACCTCAGATCTGTGCTCCATGGTAGAATTCGACGCCCAGCTCCTAAGGGATCTTATCGACGATCTTGAGTCGGGGTGGGTCGAGACGCGGACCCAGGACCCCAAGTGCGACAAGGACTGCAAATACTGCAGGTGAAAGGCTGCTCTACCTGGATAAAAATGGGGAAGCCGGCCCCGTTGGGGGTCGGCTTTTTTGTGCCGTTCCGGGACGTTATTGTCAGAAGGCGAATATGCCAAGGCAGAGAATGCAGAACCCTGCAAGGTACATAATCCCCGCCAAACCTATCGTAAAGGATCGGCCCTTCCCCATCATGTCCATGATCGTTCTCCTGGACGGTTCATACCGGAAGATAAGGAAGTATGATTTCACCAGCGAAAGGGTAATGAAGAGGGTCATCACCCATGACAGTCTCACTGATGAAGTGAGCTCCACGTACCAGGTTATCAGAACCAGGAATGCCGAAGCCGCCCCGGCGACCCATAGCCAGACGGGCTGTTTTTCGGGGAAGAATAACTCGCTGAACAGGTCTACCCATCTCTCACCCCTTATGACTATTGCTGGTGCCAGGGAAACCATCACTGTCCCGAAAACAAGTGAAAGGAACTGGAAATAGAGCATGCTCTCTCCTCTCCGGGGTTACTGCCCCTCCGTCATTTGCGGGGTTACGGTGGATCCGGGCTGGATAGGGTCACAGAACCCCCTCTCCGGGGATACTCTGAACCAGAAACCTACGGGATCTCCAGTCCGGAAACCTCCGTCGTCAAGCCAGCGAATGGAGTAGCTGACAAGGAAGACCCCCTTCTCACCGGTCTCCTCGATCTTCCAACCCTCCAGTTTGAACTTGCCCTGTCGATTGATATCAGAGACGAACTCCTGCAGACGTTCCTTCGGCAGGTACTCTCTTTTGACGAGTTCAATGGCCTCTATCTTTGGATCGATCCTTGTGACGAAGATGACATAAGTGGTAACTATTGCGGCCAAAAAAAGCAGGGAAAGCAGTATCGCTTTCTTCACAGTGCTCTTTCTGTCTGTTTTTTTCTTCATTCCTGCAGGCCACCTCTCTAGATAACATTATACATAAGACGCCCCATTTTTAACGGGGATACCCCCCTGACCTTCCTCCTGCCGGTAGGTTAGAATATGTTCCGGGGAGTTGGTATTTTTGAACCCTAAAATAAAGGAACTGTGCCTTTCCCTTTTCTTGCTTTTTTCCGTGTCCCTCGTAGCCGTATTCCCGGCCGGCGCGCAGGAAGATCTATGCTGGCTGGAGCCTGGGGAGCCTGTCCCGGAGCAGTTCGCCTTCAGCGGAGAGCCCCCTGCTCTCGAAGAGGTCAATGAAGCTTTCCTGAAAGCCTTCGGGGGAGAACCGTCCCTCTGGCCGGAGGAGTTAAGGAACATTCACGAGGTCCAGGTGGCCTTCAACAAGAGGGCTCTTGCCAGCTCAAAATTCAAGGGACAGTTCAGCCAGGAGGCCCTTGCGAAGATGAGGGCCCAGGAAAAGGACCCCGTCGGGTACTGGTCCAGATGCCTGCACGAAGGCTGGGGTTTCGAGGAGTGGTTCAATCACGACCACCTGACGGTGCAGCGGGTCCCCAGGGCCCTGCTTGACCGCTTCATGACCGAGGTCTTCCCCCTGACTTGGAGGGATATCAGGAGTATTGTCCACGTCCAGGAGTATATGCTGGAGCTATCCGACGAACAGTTCATCCCCTATAACGACTACGACAGCAGGGTGCTTGACCTGAGAAAGCGAGACGTCCAGGAGTACAACTCCCTGGTGGAGGATGCGGCCGAAGGGTATATCAAGGGCAACGACTTCCTTATGCTGCTCCTGATGCCCGAGAGGATCGATACCAACTGGGTGGGTGACGAAGCCTTCGAAGCCTCCCTCGTGAAACAGGCAAAAAGACTCTCCGAAAAAGTCCAGGACGTGGTCAGCGACATGGACAGGAGGTTCCGTTCGGCTTTCTACAGGGCCTTCCCTAAACTTACCTATTCCTGGAACGCCGAGCCCTGGTCGGAGGATCACGTAGTATTCAACGGGAAACCTGTCCAGAGGGGACCTAGCATCGACCTTCTGGGAACGAGCACCAGGATAGAGCACCCCTATATTGGCGAGAAGATCACCATCCAGGAGCAAAAGGTGACCTCCGGCCCGACACTGAAGCTTCAGTGGGGGACGGTCCCGTCCCACTCGTCAGAGTTCGACAAGGGGGCCGTAGTGGAGAAGGTCTCTCCAAGGTACATGGTGGCCAGGAAGCAGTACGGGGAGTCCAGAGAGTTCATCCTTTCACTGTACCTGGACCATCTCTCCGGTTTCGGCCATGAGGTATCCTTCGGTCCTGCCGGGGCATCCCCCTTCCCCGAAGAGATCGGCGCGGAGATCATGGAAGCTATTACCGAGGCCTTTCTTGAGGCAGCGGAGGTGCTATACAGCGGTCCGGTGGTCATGACCGCCAAGGATCTTTCTTCCGCCGAGGGGTTGATCCTCCAGCCCGGTGAGCAGAAAGGTGAGGCAAATAAAGCAAGGAAAGTAACACTCGACCCGCCCACGGTGAATGACATGCACGTCGATCACGATCTCCCCGAAGGGTGGTCCTTTTCAGTGGTTGTATGGGAGGACGGTCGTCCGGTCCCCCAGGCCAGGGTGGCCATAAGAAAGCCCGAGGCAGGGGTACTCTCTTCCAGGACCGCAGAAGGTGGGGATGAGAAGTGGCTCCTCCTGAGAACGGGGCCCCTGGGAGAGGCAGTGATCAACTACACTCCACCCTCCCTGACGGAACTCAAGATGATGGGGCCAAGCCAGTGGCAGGTCAACATCGTGGCCGAAGACCAGGAGAGCGGCGCCAAGGCTTCGGTGACGTTCAGGATCACCAGGCCCCTGGGGCTGGATGTTGCTGTGGAACACCCTGTCCTCCCGGCAGATCCGGGATTCCAGAATACTCTCCGCCTACGCTTTGACGGACGGAATCCTCAAGGTGACAGGGACGAGAAGTTCAGGGTCAAGATAACAGTAAAGAGCGGGAACGGAGCTCTCTCCCAGGACCCCGAGGGGTACGGCGGCAAGAGTGCTTTTGCCATGGAAGTGGAGTCCGACGTGGATCACGTGCTCTATTACCGGTGGTTTGGCCCAAGGGATCTCGACGGTCCCGTGACGGAGACCGTCCTCTTCCAGGTCCCCGAATTGGAGCTGGAGGGGACAGCCTCATTTCTGGTGGGGGTGGCCCCCAGTATCCATTCAACTCAACAGGAGCAACTGGGCGTGGAACAGCCCGGACTGTTTGTTCCACTGAAGGTCTACGTCCAGGATGAGTACCACCCCGATCTGGACATGGCCGAATTCTTCCGCTCCTTCCAGCTCAAGCCGGTCCTGGACATCAGCCAGGTGGGCTTCAAGCCCATCGATCCTGACGACTCCCTCTCAAGACAGATACTGGAGGCACTTCTGGGTCACCTGAAGGGAGCCGAATTGCCCCGCGATGCTGTCCCCCTGGAACCGGAGACATGGTCCCTTGCCAGGGATGCCGGTTCCCGATGGTTTCTCGTCGGGGGCGTAACACCCGCTGGTAGCGCACCGAGGAACGCCTTCCCGGGGATCATTCTCTGGGACTACGGTGACTACACTTTCAGAATAAGCATGAACCTCGAGGATGCCCATGGGCTCCCCGTTGAACCTCTTAAACGCACCATGACCAAGATCCTCCATGTTCGTCCCTTCCCGACTGGAGACAAGAGAGCCGAACTTATCCTCCCCATGATCCTTGCCTATTCGGCCATGTTCCCAGGTGAGGAGGCGAGACAGTTCTCCGTACGCAGCAGGAATCTCCTTCAGAGAGGCGACCTGGCGACCGCGTCGGTGACCATAGGGGAGTACTTTTCAAAACGTCTTTCGTCGGTCTCCCCTGACAGTGACATTGACCTTCATGATATGGAGCGACTTGAATACCTGGTCCACAAGGCACACGGAGTGTCGGGCGCCCCTCTTTCCGAAACGATCCTGGAGGGATCCCTCTCCCAGGCCAAGCTGAACTTTCTCTGCGCCGCAGCCGGGGAGTACGCTGAAATATTCCTCTCTCAGGGTTACGACCTTTCAAAGCTGGTGGATCCCCCTTCTCTGGACCGAAGCAGCCCCGAACTCGAGATCCTGGAGATGATAAAAGGGTTCCTCGAGGGGTATGGCGGATACGGGATCCTTGCTCTTGCCAGGGAGAACATTAAGTCCCTCGAAATATACAGTGAATCGGGGGAAGAGCTGTCCGAGTTCCACGGCCAGGTCTTTGGCGGAGGGGGGGGTCCCAGAAGGGTTTTCTTCGGAAAGAACTCCGTCGTGGTGCCCTTCCTTCTCGGCGAGAACCTGCTGATCAACCTGAGAGGCAAGGGGAAGCCTGTGGATGCAATAAAGATACTGCCCAACGGGATCAACGTACAGCGCTACGGCTTCCACCCCGGGAGCGAGACTATCAATGTCTACGGGGATGTGGTGAGGCCCTGAAAAACCGATATAGAAATAGCGTAAACGGTAAACAGTAAACGGAATGGCAAAAAATCAAAAGACCCTGTTCTGCTCTTGACTTTACCGTTCACCGTTGACCGTTCACGCCTTTTGATCTTTTGAGTCACGACTTACGTTCCTTCTACTTCGGCAACAAAAACCCCGATCCCATTTCGTCGTTCTTCTGCTGGAGAAGGAAGTTGAACCCCGTGATGCTCGCCCTCCCCCTTATGAATGGAAGGATCGTTTCGAACTCTCCGATCTTTGGACCCGGTTCATAGTTACCGTGGAAGACGCTTCCCACGACGCTCTCGTGGTCGAAAACCTCCCCGGGCTTGAGGAGCCCCCTGGCCGCCAGGAGGGCCATCTTGGCGCAGGTCCCGGTTCCGCAGGGGGAGCGATCCACGTTGCTCTCGCCGAAGATCACGCAGTTCTTCGTTGGCTTGCCGGGCCGTTCCAGGGCGAACTCCGTCAGACCAATGTAGTTCAGGTGCTTCTCAGTGGGGTGCTGCACCTTTACAGTGCGGTTGGCTTCACGGAGTATCTCCAGTCCAAGGGATAGCAGCCGCGGGACCTCCTCCCTTTCCAGGGTCAGCCCCAGTTCTTCGGCATGGATTATGGCAAAGAAATTCCCGCCAAAGGCGATATCCATGTGGACCTTCTTGCCGCCCAGAGATGGGACAGGCAGCTCCACATCCTGCCTGAAGACGAAGGCCGGGACGTTTGCCAGCGTCACGTCGCCGACCTTCCCGTCCTTTACCGCCACCTTCAGCCTTATCTGCCCTGCAGGGGTATCGAGTACCACTTCGGTGTGGGGTTCTTCCCTCGGGACCATGCCCAGCTCCACCAGAGTGTGGGCCGTCCCTATGGAGCCGTGACCGCACATGGAGACACCATCGCCGGAGTCCATGAAGATGACCCCGTAGTGAGAGCTCTCCTTTTCGGGGGGTGTGAGAAAGGCTCCGAACATGTCACTGTGTCCGCGGGGTTCGTGCATTACGAAGTTGCGGAAATCAGTCATATGTTCCTTCATGTAGGCCCATTTTTCGCTGATTGTCCTTCCTGGCAGATAGGGCCCCCCTCCGATAATGATCCTTGTCGGTTCGCCCCCGGTATGGGTGTCAACAACTGAAGTTGCCCTGATCACTTCCATCGGGTACATCTCCTTTCGGTCACTCCGGTTATGTGAAAAGGAGTTTCCTGTCCTTACAGCATCGAACCAAAAGTGCAATAAAGCGTTTGACGCAAATGGGCTAAGAAAATAAAATCTAGTATCGGGTTATTAAGATTATATGCATGGGTTCAGAAGCAGGCAAATTTTGGTCTTCATTCTCCCATGGAAGGGGTCGGGGAAATTGGGTCGCAATACTGCTGATGTGGCGATAATTGGAGGCGGGGTGCACGGCTGTTCCATAGCCTATCATCTGGCCAAGAGAGGAGTAAAGACGGTCCTGTTCGAGAAGGACTACATCTCCTCCGGTTCGAGCGGCAGAAGCGCCGCGGGTCTCAGGTACCAGTTCGGGACGGAGGTCAACTGCAGGCTGGCCAAGTACAACATGGAGAAGATCCCTCATCTGCAGGAGGAACTTGAATACAAGGCCGACCTCGAATACGACCCGGCCGGCTACCTCTGGATCGCCTACAGCGAGACCCAGCTCGAGCAACTCAGGAAGAACGTTGCCCTGCAGAACTCGCTGGGCGTCGATTCTGTTATCCTCGACCCTGTGGGGATAAAGGAAGTCGCTCCGGGGCTGAACGTGGAGGGTATGCTCGGGGCAAGCTTCAACCAGAAGGACGGACACGTGAACCCTCACACAATGAACTTCGCATACGCCGACGCGGCAAGGCGTTTTGGAGCGGAGATCCATACGAAAACTACCGTCACCGGTCTGCTCACGGACAACAAGAAGGTCTGGGGCGTGAAGACGACCAAAGGCGACTGGGAAGTCGGCCAGGTTGTCTGTGCTGCCAACGCATGGGCAGCCGAAGTGGGCAAGTGGTGCGGTCTCGAAATACCGATCGAACCGGAACGGCATTCACTTCTCATCACTGAGCCGGTCGAAAGGATGAAACACCCGATGACCCTCTGCCTCGATGACGGCAGCTATTGGAAGCAGTGTCCCAACGGTACATTCATGCTTGGATGGGGCAACAAGGACGAGAAGAAGGATACAGACTACTACTCTTCATGGCAGTTCCTGGAAGAAGTAACCCAGAGGGTGCTTGCAAAGATGCCCTGTCTTGCTGGTGTAAGGTGTGTACGCCAGTGGACGGGCCCCTATGGAATTACTCCTGACGAACAGGCCATCATGGGTGAAACGCCGGTGGAGAACTTCCTTATCGATGCGGGGTGGAGCGGCCATGGGCTGCAGTTCGCCCCTTCGGCGGGGCGCATAATCTCCGAGATAGTCATGGGCGAGGATCCTTTCCTGGACATAAGCTGCTTCCGTTACAGCAGGTTCGAGGAAGGCTGCCTCTTCCCGGAGCCGGCCTGCATCTGATCCGGGAAAAGGTCACAAATCTGTAAGAAAGAACGCCGGAGGCGGTATTGCAGCCCCCGGCGTTCCCTGTTTGAGATGACTGCTTTTCTTTCGATCAGAAGGCGCGGAAACCGACGATGTGCTCCCTGATCTCGTCGTAACGTTTCTTGGCGGTTACCATGTGGTCCTTTTCCATATTCTTCAGTTCCTCGAACATCTTCTTGGATTTCCCGGAGCTCTCGTTCTCCATCTCCTGGTATAGCTCCATGGCCTTCATTTCCGAAAGGTAGACCGTGGAGGCTATCTTGAGCAGCTGGTAGTTGTCCTTGAACTCGTCAGCCTGGACCTTCAGCGCCGGGTCGACCACCATCTTGGGATTCCTGGCGAACTTCTCGTTGTAGGTGTCCTCGAAGTACTTTGTGAGCGAATCCCTGTGCCCGTCCTCCCACTTGGCGAGCTCCTCGAGCTCTTTCCTGAGATGCCCCTGGGCGTTCTTGGCCCACTCTGAGTAGAATTCTGTGGCTTCGATCTCGGCGTGGATGGCGTATACAAGGGCTTTCTTCATGTCGAACGAACCTTGTTTCATATCCTATCCCTCCTTAAAAAAAGATAACTCCTGTTCCCAAATAATATACCCTATGGGGCTACTTCCGTCCAGTTATACTTTTGTCGGTTTGACAGATCATCCTGATTGGACGGCCACTTTCCCGGCCCTTCCCGGTATCTCCCGGTCCACAACATCACTGAAGGGGAGGTCACCCCCCTGAAGATTCTTTAAGGCCTCTCCGACGGGGATCACAGGGATTCCGAGGCCGATGCACCGGGAAAGAAAGTCCTCCAGGATCCGTGCCTTGGCTCTTCCCTCCATCTCGGTGTGGATCGTGTGTACGTTCAGGCCCGGTTTTATGAGGTCCAGCAGGTGGGAGTTGATACTGTCGTCGTCGAGCCCGTCCGAACCCAGGAGTTCATCCATGGTGGGGAGAGTGGTGGGGACCTGGGGAGTCTTGAAGGTCATCCCGCCCATCCTGGGGATGAAGGGGGAGCTACCCCGGGTATCGCTGCAGTAGTCGAATCCGTACTCGTCCTGCATGGTCAGGCTTGCAGCTGTGACCTTCCACGCAGGGGCAGCGCAGCAGTGAGGTTCTCCTCCGGAGAGGTCCCGGAACATGTCGAAGGCTCTTGCGAAATGCTCTCTCATAGTAGCATCGGCCATCCTGTCCAGCTCATCCTGCCATGCCACGTGGTCCCAGGCGTGGATGCCGCACTCGTGACCCTCCGAAATCGCCCGGCGGAACAGGGCCGGGTCGCGGGGGACGATGAGCGGTGCCGGAAGGATGGTCCCGTACATCATGGTCTTGAGCCCGTAGGTACCGGGGGCGTTGGTACGGAGCATCTTGTTTATGAAGCCCTTTCGGAACACTCTCTTAATGGCTTTGCCGGAATTGTCGGGACCGAAAGAGAAGAAGAACGAGGCCCGGACTTCCAGCTTTCCGAAGACTCCTAGCAGCCTGGGCGTCCCTTCCAGGTATCCTTTAAGGGTGTCCACGTCGACCTTGAGCGCCAGAACCTTTTCATCCACCGGATATCATCTCCCTGTGCAATTGTAGCAGGGGTCAGGAAGAATAAATTGAAAGGCGGAAACTGTACGACATTCAGACGTGGGTATTCTGCGGCGATTTTGGTTTGCTTTCACCGTAGACGTCTTTGAGTTTTGCCCTTTCCGTCTCAGAAAAGCTGAGATCAAAACCTGGATTGAACGAAATGTCAGCTTGACATCACTTAGTATGTCTGCTGCCCTGTTAAAGATCTTCCCTTGCCCTTCCCTGATATCTGATATATTATATATCTGTATTGAGAGGAGGCGCGAAATGACCCCCGACTGCCCTTTCAACATGGTGTCTCTCAGACAGCAGGTCTACGACTATCTCAGGAGCCAGATGAACCAGGGCGAGCTGCGTCCCGGTAGTGCGATCAACCTTGGAGAGATGAGTTCCCGCTTCGGCATAAGCCGTACTCCCTTGAGAGAGGCCCTGCTTCAGCTCGAGACCGAGGGTTTTGTCACCATCTACCCCCGCAAGGGGATCATCGTGAACCCCCTCTCTGAAGAGGATATCCGTCACGCCTACGAGATCATTGGGGCCCTGGAGGCCTCGGTAGTGTTCAATGAACGGAACAGCATCACATCGACCGAGACAGAAAAGATGCGACGCCTGAACCTGCTTATGCGGGAGGCGCTGGACCGGGATGATTTCGACACCTTCTACCGTCACAACATCTCCTTCCACAACATCTACCTTGACCTTTCCAGGAACCGGAGCCTGGTCCGAACAGTCATGACCCTGAAGCAGAGGCTCTACGATTTCCCCAGGCGCAAGGGTTTCGTCAAGGAGTGGGAGATAACCTCCACCGGCGAACACGAACGTTTCATCGAACTTCTGGAGACGGGGGATGCAAAGGCCGCCTCAGATTACATGCGGGATGTCCACTGGTCCTTCGAGGTCCAGAGGCCCTGGATCCACCGGTACTACAGAGAACTGGCCAGGGAGGAAGCCCTTGAAAGAAGTGCCGAGGGGGTTCCACGATGAACAGGGGCGTTATCTTCGACATCAAGAGGTACTCCATACACGACGGACCCGGTATCAGGACGACGGTATTTCTCAAGGGTTGCCCCCTCTCCTGCTGGTGGTGCCATAATCCCGAGAGCCAGTCGGCCTTTACCGAGGTCGTCTACCGCCCCGACCGCTGCATAGGCTGCGGGGCCTGTGAGGGTGCCTGTCCTGTGGGCGCGATCGCCCTCACCCAGAGAGGCTACATTGCAGATCCTGACAGGTGCACGGGCTGCGGAAGGTGTGCCGAGATCTGCCCTGCTGAGGCGCGGGAGATGGTAGGCAGGGAGATCACCGTACAGGATCTGGTCGAAGAGATTGAGAAGGACTCCCTGTTCTTCGACGAGTCCGGAGGAGGGGTTACCTTTTCAGGCGGGGAACCTTTGTCGCAGTCGGCTTTCCTTGCCGAAGCACTTGAAGCCTGCCGCGAAAGGGATATACACACCGTAGTCGATACCTGCGGTTTTGCGTCCCGCCAGGTCCTGGAGAGGATCGCCCCTCTTACGGAACTCTTCCTCTTCGACCTTAAGATGATGGACCCCGAACTGCACAAACGTTACACCGGTGTCCCGAACGGTCTGATCCTGTCAAACCTGGAATGGCTTGCAGGCCAGGGTTTCTCAATGATCATCAGGGTCCCCGTAATACCTGGTATTAACGACACGGCGGAGAACATCGAGGCTACGGGGAAGTTCCTGTCGGAATTGTCCCGGAGACCCGGGGTTGATCTCCTCCCCTACCACTCTTCGGCCCGGGAGAAGTACCGCAGGTTTGGCATGAACTACCGTCTGGAAGACCTTTCCGCACCGTCTCGGGAGCGGATGGAGATAATAGCAGCCTATCTTGCCCGGTTCGGGATTACCGCATCCATAGGAGGTTGAAGAAAATGAACGAAAGGATAGAGAGGCTCAGAATTGAGAGTTTCGAGGCACCCGTCACACTGGATCATGAGAGGGCTGAGATAATCACCGACTTCTACAGGGAGAACAACGGCAAGTACTCTGTCCCCGTGACAAGAGCCCTGGCCTTCAGGACCCTCTGTGAGAAGAAGAACATCTTCATAGGCAAGGACGAGCTCGTTGTGGGGGAGCGTGGCCCCCTGCCGAAGTGCGTCTCAACTTATCCTGAACTCAACTGCCACTCCCTGGAGGACCTTGAGATCCTCGATAGCAGGGACAAGAACCCCTACAGGGTCTCGGGAAAGTGCAAGGAGGTCTACCGGGACAAAGTCATACCCTACTGGCGAGGCCGCACCATGCGCGACAGGATATTCGCCGACATAGGAGAAGAGTGGCTGGAGACCTACGCTACCGGCTACTTCACCGAGTTCATGGAGCAGAGGGCTCCGGGTCACACCACGCTGGATGGCAAGTTCTACTCGAAAGGCATGGAGGATTTCAAGAAAGAGATCGCAGAAACGATCTCCTGCCTGGATTTCAAGAACGATCCCGAAGCGACGAAAAAGCGTGAGCAGCTTAAGGCAATGGACATAGCCTGCGACGCCGTTATCATCTTCGCAGAACGCCACGCCGACCTGGCATCCGGAATGGCCGCTTCCGAGAGCGACCCGTCACGCAGAAAGGAACTGGAGAAAATAGCCTCCAACTGCAGACAGGTCCCCCGTTGGGCACCAAGGGACTTCTGGGAGGCCCTTCAGATGTACTGGTTCATGCACCTCGGTACCATAACCGAACTCAACGGCTGGGATGCCATGAACCCGGGGCACCTGGACCGCTACTTCTACCCTTTCTACGCCCGGGAACTGGAGAGCGGGACCCTTTCCCGCGAGTGGGCGAAGGAGCTCCTGAGCGCCTTCTGGATCAAGTTCAACAATCACCCCGCCCCGCCCAAGGTGGGTGTCACGGCTGCCGAGAGCGGGACCTACAACGACTTCACCAACATCAATCTGGGCGGACTGCTCGAGGACGGGACCGACGGGGTCAACGAGATATCCTACATGATGCTGGAGGTGCTTGACGAGATCCACCTCCTCCAGCCCCAGGCCAATATCCAGCTGAGCCGCAAGAACCCCGACAGGTTCCTCAAGGCAGCCCTCAGGGTGATCCGTAAGGGTTACGGCTATCCATCCATATTCAACGCCGACACGGTGATCGAACAGATGATCCGTGCAGGGAAATCCGTAAAGGATGCCCGGGAGGGCGGCACCAGCGGCTGCGTGGAAACTGGAGCCTTCGGCAAGGAGGCATACATACTGACGGGCTATCTCAATACCCCCAAGATCTTTGAGCTGGCTCTGAACAACGGTGTCGACCCAGTATCAGGCAAGAGGATAGGCCCGGAGACGGGCGATCCGGCCCAGTTCAGGACCTTCGATGATCTCTACGGAGCCTTCGAGAAGCAGCTGAACCATATAGTCGAGATCAAGGTCAAGGGGAACCAGTTTATCGAACGGATGTACGCCGACTATGCTCCGGCGGTGTTCCTGTCTGTGCTGACCGACGACTGCATCAAAAAGGGCAGGGACTACAACGACGGAGGTCCGAGGTACAACACAAACTACATCCAGTGCGTCGGCATAGGCACAATGACGGACAGCCTCAGCGCCCTCAAGAAACACGTCTTCGAAGAGAAGGCCTTCTCCATGGAGGATGTTCTCCAGGCTCTCAAGTCCAACTTCGAGGGTGACGAGGTACTGAGATTGACCTTCGCCAACAAGACCCCCAGGTGGGGCAATGATGACGACTATGCGGACGACATCATGAAGAGGGTCTTCGAATCGCTCTTCAGCGAGATCGACGGGAGGCCCAACACCAAGGGCGGCCGTTACCATATCGACATGCTTCCCACCACTTGTCACATCTACTTCGGTTCTGTCACCGGCGCAACGCCCGATGGAAGGCAAGCGGGTTTGCCCCTCTCCGAGGGGATCTCTCCAGTTCAGGGCGCCGACCGCAACGGCCCCACGGCAGTGATAAGGTCCTGCGGAAAGATGGACCAGATCCGCACCGGCGGGACCCTGTTGAACATGAAGTTCATGCCCAGGGTCCTCGAGGGTGACGAAGGGATCGAAAAGCTTGCCCGGCTCGTTAGGACCTACTTCCGCTACGATGCCCACCATATCCAGTTCAACGTCGTCGACAGCAAGACGCTGAGGGATGCCCAGGTACACCCCGAGGAATACCGGGACCTGATAGTCAGGGTTGCCGGGTACAGCGACTACTTCTGCGACATTGGACTGGACTTGCAGGAGGAGATAATCTCCCGCACGGCGCAGGAAGAGGTTTAGCCTTAAAGGCGTCAACGGTAAACAGTGAACTGTAAACGGTAAGAGCGCAAGACCTGTTCCTCCGGTTTTGTCCTTGTCACTGTATTTACCGTTCACGCTTTTGACTACCTTGGAGGTTCAATGAGAATTTTTTCCTTTATCTCCTTCCTGGGGATAGTCCTTGGCGTTTACGGGGTCGCGAACCTGTATATCTGGCTTCACCTGGCAAAGGTGGTCCCTTACCTGGGTGCCCTCAGGGTCCCCGTCGTCCTTGCTTTCTGGACCCTGGTGGCAGCCTTCCCGGTCGGCAGGATAGGAGGTGCCTTCTGTCGCTGTACCTTCACGGATACCCTGGCTATTGTCGGTTCATGGTATCTGGGGTTCATGGTATATGTCCTCCTGCTTCTGGCTATTCTGGACATCGTAAGGATCGCCGACCACTGGTTCAGGATAGTTCCCTACTCGCTCAACAGAAGACCGGGCCGGGCCGCCCTTGTCGCTTTCTGGTCTGTCCTGTCCCTGGCTGTTCTTGTTGTTGCGGCGGGACGCTGGAATGCCATTACTCCAGTGGTCAGGGAGTACGACATAGTCCTCAGAGGCAGCTCCAAGGAGAGGCCTCTGAGAGTGGCCGTGGCCACCGACCTTCACGTAGGGCTTTTGGTGAGGAATCACTGGCTGAGCAGAATGATCGAGACGATCAATTCGACCCGTCCCGACATGGTCCTGCTCGTGGGAGACATCGTCGACTCAGATGTTACCCATGCCCAGGAAGAGAGGCTCTCCGAAGAGCTGGGGACCCTTTCGGCCCCGCTGGGAGTTTTTGCCGTCCTGGGCAACCATGAGTTCTACTCTGGAGCGGAAGAGGCCGCGGCATCCTTTCGTGACGGGGGAGTTACCGTTCTGAGAGACGAGGCTGTCCAGGTGGAGGGTATCCTGACCCTTGTCGGCCGAGACGACCGTGCTTCGGCAAGAAGAGGCAGCAGCAGGTTCCCCCTTTCGGCGATCCCAGGCGTCGAAGGTTCCCTCCCGGTCATCGTTATGGACCATACCCCTTCGGACCTTCAGGAGGCCGAGGATGCTGGTGTCTCCCTCCAGGTCTCAGGGCACACCCACAGGGGTCAGCTTTGGCCCTTCAACTTCATGACTTCGAGGATCTTTGAACAGGACTGGGGTTTCCTGAAGAAAGGCGAGACCCTTTACTATATCTCCTGCGGAGTAGGGGTATGGGGACCTCCCATCAGAACCTCCAGCCGTCCAGAGGTTGTTGTATTAAATGTAAGTTTCCAATAGAATTACCCCTGTTGACTGAGATCCTTGCGGGGGTGGACCATGCCAACGTGCAAAGAGCTTTGCGGAAACCTTTCATCCAGAACCTTAAGGTGGGTAGTAACAGGAGGGGCAGGTTTTATCGGTTCTCATCTTGTAGAGTCCCTTCTGTCCCTGGGGCAGAAGGTAACCGTCCTGGATAATTTCCTCTCCGGAAGGGAGTCCAATGTCGAAGAGGCACGAAAGCTCTCCACAGGCCGGGATCCCAGTTTCCGTCTCCTCAAGGGTGACATAAGGGACATGGAACAGTGCCGGGAGGCCTGTCACGGCGCCGATATCGTCCTGCACCATGCGGCACTGGTCTCGGTCCCCAGGTCCTTCCAGGAGCCCCACCTTAACAACTCCTGTAACATAACAGGCTTTCTTAACATGCTGACCGCTGCTCGTGACGAGGGTGTGAGGTCTTTCGTTTACGCCTCCTCCGCCGCAGTATACGGGCACCAGCCTGAGGGGCCCACAGGAGAGGATGCCCCCCTCAGTCCCCTCTCGCCCTACGCCGTAGCGAAGAGGACGGACGAACTCTATGCGTCAGTGCTATCCGGCGGCATGAGGACAACCGGACTGCGATACATGAATGTTTTCGGTCCGAGGCAGGACCCTTCGAGCCCATACTCCGGGGTCATATCGATCTGGTCCAGGTGTCTCATGGATGGTGAGCCCCCTGTGATCTACGGCGACGGAAAGACCACAAGAGACTTCGTCTATGTCGGGGACGTCGTCCAGGCCAACCTTCTGGCGGCTCTGTCCGATCTCAGGTCCGGGGATGATGAAAACATTTTCAACATAGGCACGGGGCGGCCCGTCTCGCTTGAAAAGGCCTTTCTGGCGATGTCCGGTGCGATAGAAAGCCTTTGCCCGGGCTGGAAAGGGAAGGAACCTGTCCACGAGCCTGAAAGGATGGGCGACATCAGGTACTCCCTGGCCGACATCAGCCGCGCTCGTGAACTCCTGGGATATGAACCACGGTACTCTCTTGAGGAAGGGCTCGTTCTCACGATAAAGAGTTTTATGAATTCAAGGATGTGAAGTTACTTTTTCTGAAAGGAAAAGCGTAAACGGTCAACAGTAAACGGAAGGGTCAAAACTAAAAACCAATACCTTTTCACCGCAGAGGACGCAGAGAAAAGCAAGAGACAAAAACACAATTTATGGTTAAGGTACCAGAACCAAGATCAGGCGTCTCACGAAAAAACAAGGCACCTCGTTGGATCATCTTCCTCGTTTAAGCACCTCGGGAACTTGTCTGCGGTGAAAAGGGTTTTTTAAGTGGGTTCCCCAATTAACGCTTTTGTCTCTCTCTGCGGCCCTCTGTGTCCTCTGCGGTGAAATGGTTTGGAATTTGATCTTCCTGTCGCCTTGTTCCAGGTTTTCCGTCTAACGTCTAACATTTCACGTCTCACGAATTTAAAGATTGCTAATACTCCCACTCGAAATTCTCGACCCCGGCCTTCAGTATCCGTTCCTTCAGGTCCGCCGAATACTCCGCCAGGTCCTTTTCGGTCTTTCCTTCAGCCCTTGCCACAATAACGGGTTGTGTGTTGGAAGCCCTGACCAGTCCCCACCCCCTGGGGTAAAGGATCCTCACCCCGTCTATGGTGATGGCTTCATGGTTCTTGAGTGCGTCCTCCCTTATGCTCTCGATGACACCGAACTTTCTGTCGTCCGCGCAGGTTATGCGCGTCTCCGCCGTGCTGTGGTAGACGGGAACGTCCTCCAGCAGTCCCGAGAGTTTCCGGTCGGTGTTGGACAGTATCCTCAAAAGTCTTCCCGCGGCGTAGAAGGAGTCGTCAAAGCCCCAGAACTCATCGGCAAAGAACATATGCCCCGACACCTCACCGGAGAAGAGGGCATCGATCTCCTTCATCTTTGCCTTGATAAGTGAGTGTCCCGACTTCCACCAGACTACCTTTCCTCCCAGGCGTTTTATCTCATCCACCAGTGCCTGGGAACTCTTGACCTCGACAATAGCCTCTGCTCCAGGGTTCCGGGGAAGGATCTCTCTCCAGAAGAGGATCATCAGGATGTCACCCCAGACCATCTCCCCACGATCATCGATGACGCCGATCCGGTCTGCGTCCCCGTCAAAACCAAGTCCCAGGTCGGCCTTCTCTTGCTTGACGGTATCTATGAGGTCCTTGACGTACTCCCGCTTCGTCGGATCGGGATGATGGTTCGGGAAGGTTCCGTCGGGCTCCTCGAAGAGGGGGACCACCTCGCACCCTAACTCTCTGAGGAACCTGTTGACCATGGGACCTGCCGTGGCGTTCCCCGTGTCTGTTACAACCTTGAGCTTTCTCTTTCCCAGTCGTATCTTCGATTCCAGCATTGCCAGGTACTCATCAGAGAGGTCCATCATCGTGACGGAACCCTTTTCGCCTGCCACATGGAAGTCATCGGCCTCGATCATCCTGAGTATCTCCTGGATCTGGTCGCCGTAGAGGGTGGTCTTGCCGAAGGCCAGCTTGAGGCCGTTGAACTCCTTGGGATTATGGCTTCCGGTGATCATTACGCCTCCGTCAAGGTCCAGGTGGAAGAGGCTCCAGTAGAGCAGCGGAGAAGTGACCATGCCGATATCGACCACGTCGACTCCGGCCGAGGTTACACCTTCGATGATGTCGCCTTTGATCCTGTCCGTTGAAAGGCGGACATCTCCGCCCACGGTGATCTTCCGGACCCCCTCGCGCGAAAGGAACGTTCCGTAGGCCAGGCCGATGGCCCTGACGGTCTCGCTTGTAAGCTCCTCCTCGGCATTGCCCCTTATGTCGTACTCCCTGAAGATGTTGGCAACAAGCTTCATCGGGACTCCTCCCAGTTAAAAAGATCGCTCTTCATCATAGCACTACAGGCCGTTCTCCATCAGGGTCGCCTCGATGGTCCTGCTGACAGCCTCGTCGAGGGGCGTCTTCGGCTCCCAGCCGAGAAGCCTATTGGCCTTCGCCACCGACGGCACCCTGTCCAGCACATCCTCGTAACCCTTGCCGTAGTAGTCTCGGGAGTCTATCTCCAGGAGTCTTGCCTTCTCGGCCAGCGGACCGTACTTCGGGTGCGATTTCAGGACCCTGATCATCACAAGTGCAAGTTCCTTTATGGACGCGTTGTTCCGGGGGTTGCCGATGTTGAATATTTCCCCGTCGGCGCAGCCGTTCTCATTCCTGATTATGGCCTCAAGTCCCTCGATCCCGTCGCCGATCCAGGTGAAGCTTCGTCTCTGGCGTCCCCCTCCTACGAGGGAGACGTCCCTTTCATGAAGAATGTCGTAGAGGATCTGGGTGATCGAACGTGCCTTGTGTTCTTTCGCATCCTCGAAAGTGTCGAGCCTCGGTCCGATCCAGTTGAAAGGTCTGAAAAGGGTGTATCTGAGTTCCTCTTCCTGCCCGTAAGCCGCTATTACCCGGTCCATCATCTGTTTGCTGCAGCTGTATATCCACCTGGATTTGCAGACAGGACCCAGGATTATAGGGCTCTCGTCCTCCTTGAGCTCAGTGTCGGTGCTCATCCCGTAGACCTCCGAGGTGGACGGGAAGATCACCCGTTTGCCGTGTTTCACGCACATCCGGACTATCTTGAGGTTTGCCTCGAAGTCGAGGTGGAAGGTCATGACCGGGTTGGTGATATAGAATGCAGGCTTTGCTATTCCGACCAGAGGGAGCACTGCGTCGCACTCATTCAAGGCCCCCTCTATCCATCGGTCGTCGGTGTAAAAGTCGCCCTTCCGGAAGGAGAACCGTTCCTTGCCCATGCACTTGCCAAGGTTGAAATCGTTGATGTCGAAAGCCGTTATCTCCCAGTCGGTTCTGTCCAGAAGATGCTCGCACAGATGAGAGCCTATGAAACCGTTGGCACCGAGGATAAGTATCTTCACAAAAAACCCCCCTGTTTCCGTAAGTCGCGAACCGTAGGATCAAGAGCGTAAACGGTAATAGCAAACTTTAAAGCCAGGGCCAAAGGTGAAACTTAAAGCCCTTTCACCACAGAGAACACAGAGAAGAGCAGGAGAGAGGAAACATAGAACCTCTTTATGGATAAAATCAGTCAAGTCCGGAACAAAAACCTTCTATGACTATTCCGTTCATTGTTTTCAGTTTAAGCCTTCTTGGCCTTGGTCATGGTCCCTAAAACAAATATTGTGATTTTCTCTCTTGCTCTTCTCTGTGTTCTCTGTGGTGCAAGATATGGGTTCTGTTTTTCTTCTAACGTCTCACGGATTTAAACTTTTCCTGTCTCCTGCCGCCTGGCTCTTCTCCTCCACCCTTACCGATCCTTCCCCCGCGGCGATGACCAGGGGGTCACGGGATATAACCGTCCCCGGGGCGGCCCCGCTGTTCTCATTGAGGGGCGTCGCCTTCCAGATGAAGACTTTCTCCCCGTCGAGGAAGGTGAAGGCACCCGGGTAGGGTCGCGTGACCGCCCTCACCAGGTTGCAGATATCCATCGCAGAAGCGTTCCAGTCTATCCGTCCGTCCTCGGGTCTCCTCCCCCCGAAGTAGCTCGCCTTCGGATGGTCCTGGGGTATCCTGGGAGCTTCCCCTCTTTCCAGAAGGGGGAGGTTCCTGGCTATCAACCTTTCGGCCGCCTCGGCCACCTTTAACATCACGTCCATGGCGGTGTCGGTCCCGGTTATGGGGACCCTCTCCTGGTCCACGATGTCTCCATCATCGGGGCGGGAGGTCATCCAGTGGAGGGTGGCCCCAGTCTCCGTCTCCCCGTGGATAATGGCCCAGTTCACGCAGGCTCTTCCCCTGTACCTTGGAAGTAGAGATCCGTGCATGTTGAAGGCACCGAGGCGGGGTATATCGAGGATCCGCTGGGGGATCATATCGCGATAGTAGAAAGAGAACATCAGTTCCGGTTCCAGGTTTTCGATGAGCTCGACCGTCCCCGGGTCCCTAAGGCCGCGGGTGGTAAAGGCGGGGATACCTCCTGATAGAGCGAGCTCCTTCACCGACCTGAACCAGGCATTCTCGCCCGGGTCATCGTCGTAGGTGAAGACACCCCGTACATTGGCACCCAGGTCTATCAGAACCTTCAAACAACGGTACCCCACCTCGCTGTAGGCAAATACGACGATCCCCGGCCTGTCACTCATCACCGTAGATCCTGTCCACCAGGTACCTTGGGCGCTTCCGGATCTCCTGGAAGATCCTGCCGATGTACTCTCCGGCGATCCCTACACAGAACATGGTCACGCCCATGAGGAAGAAGTTGATAGTCATGAGGGTGAAGAGGCCCTCAGCCTCGGGCCCCACCAGGATCCTCCTCAAGAGCATGTAGATGGAGAAGACGAAGCTCAGCCCAGCGATCACGAGACCGAGCATGGTGACCGCCTGGAGCGGCACCAGGGAGAAGCCCGTCATGAGGTCGAAGTTAAGCCTGATGAGCCTGAAGAGGCTGTACTTGGACGTCCCCAGCTCCCTCTCCGAGTGCCCGACCTCTATCTCAGAGGGGTTCAGGGCGAACTTCTGGGCCAGGGCGGGGATGAATGTGGTCGACTCGGGGCAGCTGTTGATCAGGTCCACCACCCGCCTGCTGTATGCTCGCAGCATGCAGCCGTAGTCGTGAAGGTTTAGCCCCGTTATTCTGTTGGTGATCCTGTTCACCACCTTGGAGGCGAACTTCCTGAAGAAGGGGTCCTTTCTGGTCGAACGAATGGTTCCCACCACGTCGTGGCCCCTGTCCATCTCCTCCAGGAGTCTGGGGATCTCTTCCGGTGGGTTCTGCAGGTCTGCATCCATGGTCACGATGGCGTTGCCTCTTGATACGGAGAATCCGGCCATGATGGCCATGTGCTGTCCGAAGTTCCCGTTGAAGTCCACCACCCTTACCGCCCCGGGGTGTTTGTCGACGCAGTCGAGTAGCAGGGCGAGAGAACGGTCCCTGCTACCGTCGTTTACGAAGACCACCTCCCAGCTCCGGTCCAGCCCCTCCATGACGGGCAGGAGCCTTTCGAAGAGGCCAGGGAGTGACTCCTCCTCGTTGTAGACTGGAATAACCACTGAAACCTCCGGAGCGGTCTTCTCCAAGGGAGTCGTCACCTCCCGCATATCTGCCTGACCGCTTCAACCACGTCGGTCACATCACCGTCGGTCATGGCGGGGAAAAGGGGCAGCGAAACGATCCGGTCGCTAACGTGCTCGGCCCCGGGGAAGTCGCCCCTCTTCCATCGGTAGTTCTGCCCGAAATAGGAGAAGAGGTGGGCCGCCTGGTAGTGAAGGGCCGTGCCAATGTTCATCTCCCTCATCCTGGCCATGAAATCGTCCCGGGAGAAGCCAAGGAGATCGATATCCAGGAGGGGTGTGAAGATATGCCAGGAGTGGACGTCACCCTCATCTGGTTCGGGCGGCAGTCTCAGTCCCTTTAACTCCCCCAGCTCCTTCCTGTATATATCCACGATCTCCCTTCTCCTTTCGTTGAAGGTGTCGAGCCGGGTTAGCTGGTCGCTCCCAATGGCTGCCTGGATGTCGAGCATGTTGTACTTCAGCCCCGGAAAGAGAATGTCGTAGTGAGGTGTTCCCGTGGCAGCGTAGCGGTTCCAGGCCCCCTTGCTCATCCCGTGCTGTCTCAGGACGGAGATCTTTTCTGCGGCTTCCTCGCAGCCCGTGCAGACCATCCCCCCCTCCCCGCAGGTGATGTTCTTGGTGGGGTGGAAGCTGAAGACGGCGGCATGTCTCTCGCCTGCAGGGGAACCTATGAGCTTGCCCCTGCAGGATGCACCGAGTGCGTGAGCGGCGTCCTCGATCAGTACCAGGTCGTTCTTTTGAACGATCTCCTCAATGGCCTGCATATCGCAGGGGCGCCCTGCGAAGTGTACCGGGATGACGGCTCTGGTCCGAGAGGTGATGGCCCTCTCTATCATATCGGGCCTTATGTTCAGTGTTACGGGGTCGATATCTGCGAGGACGGGTGTGGCGCCCGTCAGAACGACGGTGTTCAACGTGGCTGCAAAGGTCATAGGGGTCGTTATGACTTCGTCTCCGGGGCCGATGCCGAAGGCCAGGAGTGACAGGTGAAGCCCTGCCGTAGCGGAATTGACCGCCAGGGAGTAGGGTGAACCTACGTACTCCCCAAAGGACTTCTCGAACTTCTGTGTCTTGGGTCCCGTGGTGATCCACCCCGACCTCAGTGAATCCGCCACGTCGGCTATGGCATCCTCGCTTATGTCCGGTCTTGCGAATGGCAGGAACGTTTCCCTCATTGGTCCTTTTCATCTCCCTTGTTGGTCACCACAAGTTTGCCCGAGACCCGCGCAAGGATCACAGGGGTCACCCCCCGGGTCTCGAAAAGTTCGGTGGACTGTTCCTCGCGCATCACCAGCAGTACTCTTTCGTCTGAGGTCCAGTAACGTTCAATAAATCCCTCGGAGTCCAAAAACCAGTCCGACTGGTCCCCCCTGTTGGCGCCGAACTCGAGCTCGCCTCTCCAGTCCACAAGGACGATCCTTCTCTCCAGGTAGAAAGGAAGCCCCTGGTCGTAGTCACGGTACTGGGCGATCACATCGTCCGGAAGGGCGTGTCGGCGTATCACCGAGGCCAGGTCTCTGGCGCTCATTATCCCGTCGTAGAAGCCGAAGACGTTCTTGAAGGTCGCTATGTTCAGGAATGCGAAAATACATAGGGTCAGCACAACCCTCCGGGACTGCCCCTTCAGGTAGTAGACCCAGGACAGCACGACCAGGAGGATCAGGACGGCCACCACGGGGGCCACGAAGGGGAGCAGGACCTTCCCGTATCTTTCATCCAGGAAGGGGTAGGCTGCCGCGGCGACCCCGAAGGGGACTAGTATCAGGCTGTTCAGAAGAAGACCCATCCCCAGGGACCTGGTCTTGCCCTTGTCCATGTGAAGGTCCAGGAATGAACCGGCAAGGATCGCGAGGGGCGGCATCACCGGGATGATGTAGGGTATCAGCTTGGAGCTGGAGAGAGAGAAGAAGATGAAGATGATCCCGAACCAGAGGAGCAAAAAGAGGTTGCCCCTGTCCTGGTGAGTAGGCCTGGCAAGCGACGAAGGCAGGGCGCCGCTTACGGCACCCGGGAGGAATCCCGTCCACGGGATGAACCCCACGATGATGATCGGAATGAACCACCAACAGGGTTCAAAGCGGTCGTGAATCTTCGTGGTATAGCGCAGGAAGTGCTCCTGGATGAAGAAGAAGTCGAAGAAATCCGGGTTCTCCAGGCACACCAGAACGAACCAGGGCGTCGCGGTGAGGAAGAAGACCACAATGCCGGGCAGGTATAGTGCTTCCCGTATCACACTCCACTTGCGGGTCATCACTATCCACCAGAAGACCACCCCTGCAGGGAGAACTATGCCTATCAGGCCCTTGGTGAGAGTGGCCAGGGCCATCCCGAGATAGAAGAGGAGGTAGTACCTCCTGTCCCTCCGGTGTCCCATCCAGAAACCCGCCAACGAGAGAGTGATGAAGAACGAAAGCGGCATGTCGGTTATGTTGATCTGGCCTATGGCAAAATAGACCAGAGAGGTAGCCAGGATCCACGACGACAGGAAGGCAGCCCTTGGTCCGTTCATCCTGTTCGCAAGCCAGTATGTGACGAACACCCCTGCAATTGCCAACACGGCAGGCCAGAAGCGTGCGGCGAACTCGTTCTGTCCCAGCGCCTTGAATGACAGGGCAGTCAGCCAGTAGTGAAGGACTGGCTTCTCGAAGTAGGCCACGTAGTTCAGGCGGGGGGTGATAAAGTCCCCGCTCTCGATCATCTCCCGGGGTATCTCGGAGTAGCGCCCTTCGTCGGGGTCAAGGAGGCCGTGGCTTCCGAGGGCCACCAGGTAAAGGATCGATGTAAGAACCAGGAGGAACAGAAGATTTTTCCTGTGAGAAGAGAACAAGGACAACAGCCTCCACAAAGTGAGGATATCTTGCCTCGGGGGCACCAGGAACACAAACTTGGATTATTATAACGGTATAGCCAGAAGAATTACCAACCCGCAGGAGGTGCTTTAGCCATGGACCGACTCGGGATGCTCATGATCCTGGGCTCCGCGCTTTTCAACGCCACCGCTAGCAGCATGATGAAGATAGGTTTCGGGCATCAGCAAGACCTTCTCGAGAGGGGGTTCGCGGGTGCGGTCTTCAGGATAGCCGGCAACCCCTGGGCTGTTGCCGGGGTGGTATGTTTCGGAATATCCTTCATGTTCATGAGTGCTGCCCTGACGCGGGTGGACCTGTCCGTGGCCTACCCGGTGATGTCGGGCCTGGTCTTCATCCTCGTTCTCGGTGTCTCGTCGGTCTTCTTCGCCGAACAGATAACATTGATGAGGCTGATCGGGGTCTTTCTGATACTGTCGGGGGTCTTGGCGATAAGCAGGTAGGGAACCGGTTAACAGTGAACGGTAAGTTCAAATTCAAGGCCGGCGTTTCCCTGCTTCCGTTTACCCAGTCCCTCGTCGGGACCAGCTGCCCCGAGCGAAGCGAAAGGGTAGGTTTCGCTCTGCCCGGAGCGATAGCGACTGGGTGCCGTTTACGCCTTTGAATTTTTCGATTCACAAGTCACGGCATTTTTCGTAGTCTAACGTCTTTAACGTTTTTCCCATCTCACGCCTTTGGGGGGTTCATCATGAAGGTCTGCATCATAGGAACCGGGTACGTCGGACTTGTCACCGGGGCATGTCTTGCAGAGAATGGCAACGACGTCTGGTGCGTGGACATCGACCAGGCCAAGATAGCGGGTCTGAAAGAGGGGAGGGTCCCCATCTACGAGCCGGGCCTGGAGGATATGGTCAAGAGGAACCTCACCGAAAACCGTCTGAGATTCACTACTGATATGAAGGAAGGCCTTGATCCAAGCCTGTTCGTTTTTATAGCTGTGGGAACTCCCCCCATGGAAGACGGCTCCGCGGACCTGGGCCACGTCTACGAAGCTGCCTCCCAGATAGGCAGTCTCATGGACGGCAACAAGATCGTCGTAGCCAAATCCACCATACCCGTCGGTACTACCGAGAGGATAAGGGGGATCATCACCGAAAGGCTAGCCGAAAGAGGCCGCCGGGGTGTTGAGTTCGACGTCGCCTTCTGCCCCGAGTTCCTCAAGGAAGGGGCCGCGGTCGAGGACTGTCTCCGCCCGGACAGGATCATTATTGGGACCGGCAACGAAAGGACAGCCGAGTTGCTTCGGGAGCTTTTCTCCCCCTTTGTCATGAAGGAGAACCGCTTCTACACCATGTCCATACCATCGGCGGAGATGACCAAGTACGCATCGAACGCAATGCTTGCCACCCGGATCAGCTTCATGAACGAGCTCTCCCGTCTTTGCGAAAAGGTTGGAGCCGACGTGGGGCAGGTTCGTGTCGGAATGGGAACCGACAGCAGGATAGGCTCCTCCTTCCTCTATGCCGGTCTCGGCTACGGCGGCTCCTGTTTCCCGAAGGATGTCCGGGCACTTATCAACTGTGCGTCGTCGAAGAAGGTGGACCTCTCCATTCTTCGGGCCGTCGAGGAGGCGAACAGGACACAGAGGCAGTTCTTCCTGGACAAGATGATCGGGCACTTCGGAGAGGAACTCTCGGGAAGGACCTTCGCTCTTTGGGGCCTGAGCTTCAAACCTCACACCGACGACCTGAGGGAGGCGCCTTCGCTGACCATATCCGATGCTCTTCTTTCGAGGGGAGCCGCCCTGAGGGTCTTCGACCCTGTGGCGATGGAGAAGGCCCGGACGATCCTGCCCGATGACGGTTCGGTGACATTCTGCTCCGACGCCTACGAGGCCCTGGAGGGCGCCAACGCCCTGGTGCTTGTCACTGAATGGCCCCAGTTCCGCAGGCCCGACTGGGACAAGATCAGGGATCTTATGAAACCTGCCGCTGCTGTATTCGACGGCCGCAACCAACTATCTCCAGCCCACGTCAGGGCCCTGGGCTTCTCCTATTACGGGATAGGGAGGGGGTAAAAAATTATTAAAGGCGTGAACGGTAAACAGTAAGCGGTTAACGGGATGGATCAAACAAAAGCCTGACTGGATTTTTCCCAGGCAGGAAGTATCTTGTGGATAGTGAACAAAGGGAAAAGGCCAGGAGAACACCCGGCCTTTTCCTCACAGATCCAAATGTTTTCGGCTTTTGCCATTTACCGTTTACCGCTAACCGTTCACCGGTCTTTTACTTTTTCTTCAGCTGCCTCACGACGTCGATGACGGTGCCGTCGCGGTACTCGACGACCCCGATGATCCTGTCCTCTGTCTCGACCGGTGACATGGGGCCTGTGAACTTCTCCGCTGTTTCGATCAGTTCGTCCATGGTCACCAGGGGGACATCCCCGGCTTCCTTTGCTGCGTTGATCAGATCCTGTCTCCTGGGGTTGATGGCCACGCCGAACTCGGTAACCACGGCATCGACCACTTCGCCAGGCGTGCTGACAGTGTAGACCGAATCGACCGCGCAGGGTATGCGACCGCGGAGCAGAGGAGTGGTGATGATGGTCAGCTGCGCTCCCGCTGCTGTGTCCTGGTGGCCGCCTATGCCGTGGAGAAGAGCTCCGTCGGCCTCGGTGTTCACGTTCACGTTGAAGTCCCTGTCCACCTCGGTGGCTCCCAGCACTACCGTGTCAAGCATGTTCACGGCGCACCCCGCGTTCCAGGGGTTGGCGTACCAGTCGGCCGATATCTCCACGTGGTTGGGGTTCTCGCCTATGGATTTAACCGCGGCAAGGTCGAAGGATTGAACGTCGAGAAGCCTTTCGAAGAGCCCCTCCTTCATCATGTCCACGAAGAACTCCGTAATTCCTCCGAGCCCGAAGCTCCCCTTGATCCCCTTCTCCCGCATGGCATCCCTTACGTAGGCCGCCACTGCAAGGGATATGCCACCTGCTCCGGTCTGGAAGGATATGCCATCCCTGAAGTAGGGTGTCGCTTCGATCAGCTTCGCGGCGTTCCTGGCTATCAGAAGCCTCATTGGGTCCCTGGTCACCCGGGTAGTGCCGCTGACGATCCCTGCGGGGTCACCGATGCTGTCTACAGAGACAACGAAGTCCACAAAGAACTGGGGGATATGGATGCAGGGCGCGGGGTAGGGAATCAGGTTGTCTGTTATGGCCACAACGCACTGTGCGTACTCGGCGTCGCTATGGGCGTACCCGAGGGACCCGCAGGCTGATCTGCCTACCGCTCCCGAAAGGTTGCCGTACTTGTCCGCCGTGGGCGCTGCAATGAAGGCCACGTCGATAACGACCTCGCCGCTTGTCACAGCCCTGGGACGCCCCCCGTGGCTCCTCAGGACGACGGGGACGCTCATGCCGCCCTCGGAGGCAAGCTGTCCTATGGGGCCGTTGACGGAACCCATGATCTGGCGGATGACCCCGCTCTTGATGTGTTTCGTCAGATGTTTGTGAACGCCGAAAAGAGCCGTTGGGAAGATAACAAGGTCTTTGATCCCCATCTCGGCGCAGGCGTCGAGCACGGCGTTGACCACGAAATCGCCGTTGCGGAGGTGGTGGTGGAAGGAGATGGTCATGCCACTCTTCAACCCCGACGCGCTGATGGCAGCCTTGATGTCGGGAAGGGTCTTGTCGGTCCTTGTGTTGAAGGCCGTTCTGTTCCTCTTCCCGAAACGGTTGCCCTCGGGCGGTCTTCTGTCATGGCCCTTGAAGTGCCTGACCTCCCCGTAACCCGGTATCGAGTCGGGAATATTACGTCCTGCGGCGTTGATAGCCATTACTTTTCACCTCCGGCTTTGAGACCGGCCCGCTGGAGAGTGAATTCCGCCCTCTTGACCACGGGCTTGTCGACCATCTTCCCGTCGACCTGGACCGCCCCAAGACCCCTGGCCGCGGCTTCGGCGGCGGCCTCCACGATCTTTTTAGCCTGTTCTATCTCCTTGGCTGTCGGCGTGAAGACATCGTGGATTATCGGTATCTGGTTCGGATGGATGACGCTCTTGCCCTGGTAGCCCAGCTGTTTGACCCATTCACTCTCCCGTCTGAGACCGGCGTCGTCGGTGATGTCGGCGAAGACGGTGTCCAGGGCGTCGACACCTGCGGCGTGGGCAGCCAGAACGACCATCCTTCGGGGTCCGATGAGCTCTTCGCTGTTGGGAGAGCGGGTCGTCTTGAGGTCGGCCCTGAGGTCTTCACCTCCGGGGCAGATGGCGGCCACCCTTCTGGAGGCCTTCGCTATGTCATAGGCCCTCCAGATGCCAAGGGCCGTCTCTAGAAGGCAGAAGATGAGAGTCTTGCCTACACGGATCTTGGCCTTGCTCTCTATTTGGGAGAGAGCCTCGTCCATAAGGGCGATATCCTTCGGGTTTTCCACCTTGGGTATGCGGATGCCGTCGATACCGCAGGGCACGACAGTCTCGATGTCGGTTCTCCAGAATTCGGTGTCCATGGCGTTTATCCTCACGGTGACCTCGCAGCTGCCGAAATCGCCCCTTCTGAGAACGTCCCTGACCAGTATGCGCGCAGCGTCCTTTTCGCTGACCGCTACGGCATCCTCAAGGTCAAGGATGACACCATCGGGGTTAAAAAGGTGCCCCCTAAGGAGCATATTGGGATTGTTGCCGGGCAGGTACAGCTTTGTCCTTCTCAGTCTCATGCGGCCTTCCCCCCTGCGAGCCGTCTCACGGCCGCCTCGACCCTGGCCTTGAGCACAAGGTCCCCGGCTCCATTGTCCTGGATGGAGACGAAAATGTCCCGGACACCCAGGCTTTTGAGGGTGTCCTTTGTTGCCTTTACCATAGCCTCGCCGAAGCGGGCTACGCTTGCCCCCTCCATCACGATGGATATGCCCCGACCCTTTTCTGCTTCGGTCACGGTGACGATACAGTCCATCGATTCGAGGGTTCCTGCCTGGGCTGTTTTCATCTTCTTACCTCCCTGTGTCAAGCGACGTACTTCGTCTTGCCGTTCATCGCTTTCAAAAAACCGGGGCCCACCCGAAGGTGAGCCCCGGGCTCATTGATCTTTCCTGGTTATGCCCTTGCGGTTTACGATCCGCGATTAAGGGTTTTGCAGGTTTTCAGGTTTTGCATTCCCGTTCACCGTTGACCGTTCACTGTTAACGCCTTTAGGTTTTGCCCCTTCCGTCTCACGCCTAACGTCTCAAGCTCTTAAGGTCTTCCTGCCGCCTGCGTTGCATAGGGTTTTGAAGTGGGTTTCCCCATAAACAAAGGTTTTTGCTCTTCTCTGTGGCCCCACCCTCTGCGTTCTCTGTGGTGAGATGCCTTGGCCTTGGGTTTACCTTCTCACGTCTCACGTCTCACGTCTCACGGTTTTTATGCCAGATGCTCCCAGGCGCACATCTCGCGTGCCTTGGCGCAGATCTCGTCGGCCTTCTTGTCAAAATCGGGGTCGATCTTGCCGGCGATAGCCTTGGCCATTTCGAGGGTGGAAACTGCCTTTTTCTCCCAGTCCTTGTCGCCCTTGTCATCGCGCCAGATGTCGTAGGTGAGGTACTTGCTCTCCACGAGCACGTCGCCGATGGCCTTCTCGAGCCTGGCGGCATGGTCATTGAGCCCCAGGTATTCGAGCATCATGACCGCCGTGATGAGCAGGCCGCAGGGGTTGATCTTGTACTGGTGTGCGTACTTCGGAACCGAACCGTGGCTCGGTTCGAAGAGAGCGGCCTCTTCGCCGATGTTGCCGCTGGGTGCGAATCCCATGCCGCCGACCAGCTGTGAAGCCTCGTCGGAGAGGATGTCGCCGAAGACGTTGGAGGTGACGATCACCTGGTAGTCCTGGGGGTTCTTGATAAGCCACATTGCGGTTGCGTCGGCGTTCTCTTCACGGGAATCGATATCCGGGTACTCCTTGGCGATCTCCAGGAAGCGCTCTTTCATCATGCCGTCGGTGGCCCTGATGACGTTGGCCTTGTTGCAGCATACCACGCTCTTGAGGCCGTTGGCCTTGGCGTACTCAAAGGCTGCACGGATGATCCTGTCGCATCCTTCCTTGGAGTAGACCCTCCAGGATACCGCAACTTCCGACTTGTCCTTGAAGCGCTCCATGCCCGGATGCAGGTCGAACATCTCGCGGGGGAGCGGGCGCCACTCCACGGCCGAGTAAAGGTCCTCGGTGTTCTCGCGGAAGAGCTTGATATCGATCTTGGGGTCGCCCTTCAGGGGGCATTCGAGGCCGGGCATCAACTTTGCGGGGCGGAAGTTGATGAAGAGGTCGAAGATCTGGCGCATCTGGAGGATGGCCGACTTGAAGCCTTTCACTCCAGCCTTGGAGGTGATGGCGGCCATGAGGGTGGCGTCGGTGTTCCTGACCTTGTCGATGGTCTCCTGGGGTACGGTGTTCCTTCTCTTGTCACCCTCGGGGAACTCCTTGCAGGTCTTTTCCCACATGCACCAGCCCATGTCGGCGCGAACCCAGTCGATGGGCGCGTCAAGGGCCTGCATGACTATCATTGCGGCTTCCATAACGTCGAAGCCCGAATCATCCCCCGGAATATAGGCTACCTGGTATCTGTCCTTCTTCTCCTTGACTTGCATAACGTTCCTGGCCATATTATTGCCTCCTTGTTTTAAAAAGCGTAACTTGTAACTCGTTACTTGTTACTCGTGAATCGTGAACCGGGAGGGGCAAAGGCAGGGCCCCGTCCACCGTTAGCGCCCTTGATCCAGCCCCCTGCCTCTCAGATTTTGACTCTCCCACAAAAAGACCCGGGTTTTCCTCTCTCTTGCACCCCTCTGCGGCCCTCTGTGACCTCTGTGGTGAGATGGTTTGATTTTGGCTTTGGATCGTTCCCTCCCGTTCACCGTTAACCGTTTACGCACTTGATCCTGGAAGTCACGAGTCATGCGTTACGGTCTTGCAGCCTTGCTTTCCGTTATCCGAGTTACGAGTTACGCGTTACGAGTCACGCGTTACGGTCTTTTAAAGCCCCAGACTCTTCTTCACGTGGGGGATCAGCCCCCCGTCCTCGATCAGACCCTTCACGAAATCCGGGTAGGGCGGGAACTTGAAGGTCCCTTTGGGTGTCACGATCTCGCTCCTGTCAAAATCGATGGTGACTTCCTGACCCTTCTCAAGCGCGTCCACCGCTTCCGGGCTTACCACGATGGGCAGCCCTTCGTTGAGGGCGTTGCGGTAGTAGATCCTGGCGAAACCCTTTGCTATGATCGCGCCGATGCCCCTTACCTTGAGGCATGTGACGGCCTGCTCACGGGAAGAGCCGCAGCCCCAGTTCTTTCCACCAACGATGATGTCCCCCGCCTGTGCGTTCCTGGTGAACTCGGGGTCGAGATCCTCGAGGGCGTACTTGCCCATCTCGGCGCGGTCAGAGACGGTGTAGGTGTACTTGCCCGGGAAAATGACGTCGGTGTTGACGTCGTCCCCGTATTTCCAGACCTTTCCGGTGATCTTCATGGTCCTAAAGCACCTCCCTGGGATCGGAGATCTCGCCCTTGAGAGCGGAGGCAGCGACTGTCATCGGGCTGGCAAGGTAGATGTTGCTCTCCTTGTTGCCCATACGTCCCTTGAAGTTCCTGTTGGCTGTCGAAATGCATGTCTCGCCCGGCGCCAGGATCCCTTCGTGGTTGCCCATGCAGGGGCCGCAGCCCGGGTTGGTGATTACGCACCCGGCGTCCAGGAAGACATCGATAAGCCCTTCCTTCATGGCCTGGCGGAAGACCGACCATGAAGCGGGAATAACGATCGTCCTTACCGCAACTTCCTTGTCCTTCAGGATATCCGCGGCAAGCCGCAGGTCCTCGATGCGGGCGTTGGTGCAGCTTCCCAGGAACGCCTGGTGAACGGGTGTGCCTTTCACTTCCCCGATGGGGGCATAGTTGTCGACGGTATGGGGTTTGGCAACACATGGCTCGATGTCGCCCAGGTCGTAGTTGAGCTCCTGTGCGTATACGGCGTCTTCGTCGGCCCACATGGCCTCCCATTCGTCCGTCTTGGCGATGGGTTTGATGAAATCCAGGACCTTCTGGTCAGGGGGGCATACGGCGTTCTTCGCGCCGATCTCGATCCCCATGTTGCAGAGGGTCATCCTCTCCGCCAGGGACATTTCCTCGATGGCCGGGCCGTGGAACTCGATGGACATGTAGTCAGCGCCGTCGGCCTTTATATCGCCAGCGATCTTGAGTATCAGGTCCTTGGCGGATACTCCTTTGTTGAACTTGCCCTTGACGGTGATCTTCATCGACTCCGGGACGCGGAACCATATCTGACCCGTAGCCCAGGTGGCTGCCATCTCGCTTCGGCCTATACCCGTGGAGAAAGCTCCGAAGGCGCCGTAGGTGCAGGTGTGGCTGTCGCTTCCCACCATGACCAGACCGGGCAGTGCAAAGCCCTCTTCGCACATGATCTGGTGGCAGACGCCGCCCTTGCTTGTGACATCGTAGAAGTACCTGATGCCCTGTTCCTTGACCACTTCCCGGATCTGCTTGTGGTTCTCCGCGTGCTTGTCTGTTGGTGCCGGAATGGCGTGGTCAAGGATGAACACCAGGTGATCAGGTTTCCATACCTTGTCAACGCCGATCTTCTTGAAGGTTCCCCAGATCGGTGCCGCGTTGTCGTGGCTCATGCAGAAGTGAGGTTCGACTATCACGACCTGCCCGGCCGAAACGGATTCCCCAGCTGCCTTGCCAAGAACCTTTTCAGCGAATGTCTTTCCCATGCCGACCTCTCCCTCCTACTTGCTGGCGGCCTTTTCCTTGAGGTACTCGATGAGGCCGCCGGCCTTCATGATGTCCATCTCAAGGTCCGCCACAGCGTCGCCGTGAAAGGAGTTGCCGTTGGTGAGATCCCTGATCTCGCCCTTCTCCAGGTCGACCTCGAGATCGTCGCCGTCCTTGATCTTCCCATCCTTGATCGCCTGGCTGAGCCCCTTGACGAATAGGACCGGGTATCCGTTGTTGATGGCGTTGCGGTAGTAGATCCGCGAGAAGGATTCGGCCAGGATCACCGGTACTCCGGCGTACTTGAGGCAGTAGACGGCGTGCTCGCGGGATGAACCGCATCCGAAGTTTGTCCCGGCGACGACAAAATCGCCTTCCTTGACTTCTTTTGCGAAATTCTCCTTGCCGGGCAGGTACTCGAAGGAGTACTGCGGCATTTTCCTGGGATCTGTCTCGGCCAGGTACTTGTTGTGGTAGATGAGGTCGGTGTCGATGTCATCACCAAAGACCCAGGCCTTTCCGCGAAGGACTTTATTTTCCATCAGTCGTCCCCTCCCTATCCGAGGATATCCCTGGGATCAGTTATCTTTCCGCGAATGGCCGTGGCCATTGCGGTCATCGGGCTTGCCAGGTAAGTATGGCTTCCCTTGCCAACCTTGCCGATAAAGTTCCTGTTGGTGGTCGACATGCCCACGTCGCCGCTCGGGAGAGCCCCGTAGTGCTCGGCGGTGCATAGCGCGCAGGTCGGGTTGGTAAAGATGACCCCGGCCTCGAGGAACTTCTGGATGTAGCCGGCCTCGGCGCACTGAAGCATTACTTCCCGGGTAGCCGGGGTAATGATGGCGCGCATTCCGGGAGCCACTTTGGATTTTGAAGCCTTGAGGACTTCGAATGCTGCCGAGATGTCCTCGAAACGGCCGTTGGAGCAGGAGCCGATGTGCACCTGGTCAACGTGCTCGCCGGCGACCTCGCGGACCTTCTTGACGTTGTCCGGCGCGTCTGGGCAGGATGTCATGGGTTCAAGGTCGTCAACGTTGAACTCCAGCTCCTGGCAGTAGACGGCGTCCGGGTCTGCTGAAAGGCTCTTGACCCTGTCCACGACCTCCTTGCCGGCCCTCTCAACCAGCCAGTCGAGGACCTTGCCGTTGGGCATTATGAGCCCTATCTTGCCACTCATTTCGGTGACCATGGAGCAGAGGGTTATCCTGTCCGAAAGGGACGACCTCTCGATTGTGTCGCCGTAGAACTCGGTGGACAGGAAGAACATTCCGTCGGCGCCGAGAGTCCCCACGATGTGCGTCAGCAGGTCGCGCATGCAGACGCCCTTTGCGAACTTGCCGTTGACGGTGATCTTCATCGTCTCGGGCACGCGGAACCAGTTGGTCCCCTCGAACCACGATGCCACGATGTCGGTATTCCCAACGCCGGTGGCGAAGGCGCCCACCGCCCCGAGGAGGTTCATGTGGCTGTCTGTCCCGAGGATGACGTCGCCGGGTTTTACAAGGCCGTTCTCAAGAAGAACATGCTGTCCGATACCCCAGTCCACGTCGAAGACCTTCTTGATGCCCTGCTTCTTTGCGAACTCCCGGATGATCTTCTGGTTTGTCGAGACCTTCTCCGAATGGGATGGAGCCTGAAGGTCGAAGGTGAAGGCCACCTTGTCGGGATCCCATACCTTGCCCTTCTTGTCGGTGACTTCTTCGAACTGCAGAACGCAGTTGGCGCCGCCGAAGTCGCGGGCCGTCGAGAGGTCGATATTGCACCAGACCCTCTCTCCGACCTTGACCTCCTTGCCGGCTGCCCGCCGGATGATCTTCTCGATCATCGTTTTGCCCATGGGTCACGCACCTCCTGTTTTGGATCGTTCCTGCTAGAGAAGCCCGAGGAACGACTTGATGGTCTCGAAGTTGATGAAATCACACTTGTTGATGACCACTGCCTCCGGGCAGCGATACCCGCCGTCGCCCTCCTTGGCGTGAACGGCTATGCAGTGACAGATCCTCGAGGGTATGCCGTTACGCATGGCCAGGCCGACACCGGAGAAGGGGTGGCGCAGATCCTTGCCCATCTGGGACTTCACTGCCTTGCCGTCCTTCTTTTCGTACTCCACCAGTTTGCCAACGTCATGGAGGATCGCGCCGGCGATAAGTGTGTCATGGTCAAGCTCGAACCCGCCGTTGTCCTTGTAGAGGGGGTTGTACTCCTCGTAGATAACCTTTGCCATTCTCGTCACGCCCCTGTTGTGGACGTTGAGAGAGGCTGGGCAGTCGGGGATGAGCAGTGTGAAGGGGATCTTGTCCATATCTTCCGGCTCCCATCCGCCGGTCTTGAGCGCATCCTCGATGGTTGCTACGACCTTTTCCCTGAGCTCCTTGTCCTGGATCCAGTCGATCTCGGGGATCATCTTCACGATCCTGTCTCTCATGTTCCATCCCTCCAATGGTTTTTGAGACTCAAGCGCCTCTATCTATTTACTTGACCTCAAGGGCCAGCCCTTCCTGTAAAGTCCTGTAGATCCTCTCTATGTGCCCCGCCGAAAGCGATTGGGCCCTTGCCACGTCATGATCGATGATAGCCTCGTAAATGGTCTGGTGTTCATTGAAGAAGGCCTCCTTGTCTGCAAGCAGGGAGTAGATCCTTTCGTGGGTGGCCATGATCAGGTTGAAGGTCATCTTCACTATATTGATGAACACGAAATTGTGGGTAGCCTCTGCCAGCATCAGGTGGAAATCGAAATCGTCCTGGGATCTCTTTTCGATGTGCTCCAGGTTTTTCTCGGTCCTGGAGAGAACCTTGCGCAGCTTCATCAGGTCCGAAGGCATGGCATGCATCGCCGCCGCTCCGGCAATTGCCGGGTCCAGGGCTCTCCGGGCCTCCATAAGCTCCAGCACGGCCTCGTCCTCCAGCGGCATGTTCCTGGAATCGGCCGTCTCTCCCCGGGGTTTTCGGACAAAACGCCCCTTGCCAGGGACGCTGTCGATAAGCCCCAGCAGCTCCATGACCCTGAAGGCCTCTCTCAGGGAGCTTCTGCTCACACCCATCTCCGACATGAGCTGCCGCTCCGGGGGGAGCGGGTCTCCCGGCAGCAGTTCGCCCGATGCGATCAGCTCCTTTAGCTCGTTGACCACCTGTTCGTATATCCTTGTGTGGCGAAGTCTTTTTTCGATCATATCTTCCCTCCTCGGTGGACCACCCAGTACACTTTATATACCAGGTAGACCCTTTGTGCAAGTGTTCGCAATAAGACTAAATGTTCAGGCAATTTGAAACTTTATTTTGCATACAAACGTTTGACAACTTCCCCGGATTCAACTAACATAACCTGGTCCGGGGGGTATAGGTACCGGCTATTCAATGTGAAATGTTGTGTCGGACAACATTTCACAACTCTTCCCAAGCATCATTCTGTCGTTTTTCAAGTGGAGTTCCTGTCTTCTGTTCTCCGCGAGTCCCGCGGAAACGGTACCTTTGACGACCCTCGTGGGGTCGGAACAATTCGAGGATTTCCCCCCATCTTCTGTTTCTGCATGTGTAAATCCAAAGGAGGGATTTTGTCATGAAAGCAGGACGAAAAACTTTTCTGATCCTTGCCCTTGCCCTTGTGGTGGGGCTGACCTCGATCCCCGCCGCATCAGCAGCCGGGAATGTAGTCATGGTCGATTTCAGCTGGAGCAGTGTCCAGATGCATAACCGGGTTGCCGGTTTCATCCTGGAACATGGTTACGGCTTCTCGCCGGATTACATGTTCGCTGAATCCGTTCCAGGGCTCACAGGCCTTCAGCAGGGCGACATCGATGTAGCCATGGAGATGTGGATAGACAACGTTCTCGAGTGGTACACCGATGCCGTTGAGGAAAACAAACAGGTTCTTGACCTTGGGTCGGTTTTCCCTGATGCCCCTCAGGGATGGTATGTACCCACCTACATGATCAAGGGTGACAAGGAACGCGGTATCGAGCCCATGGCCCCGAACCTGAAGTCGGTCTTTGACCTTCCCCAGTACTGGGAGCTCTTCAAGGATCGCGAGACCCCAGACAAGGGGCGGTTCTACAACGCTATCCCCGGATGGGTCGTACACGACATCAACCTGAAGAAACTGGAGGCTTACAACCTCACCGAAACATTCATCAACTTCGATCCGGGTTCCCAGACAGCGCTTATGACTGCCATAGTCTCTGCCTATGAGAAGGGCGAACCTGTCCTTGCCTACTACTGGGAGCCGGAGTGGATCATGGGCATGCTGGACATGACCCTGCTGGAGGAACCCGAATACGACGAAAAGCTCTGGAACGAGGAGAACAAGTTCGCATGCGCTTTCCCCGCAGCCAGGGTCCATGTTGGGATCAACGCCGAATTTGCCAAAAAGAACCCAGAGATCCTTGCTTTCCTCGAAAAATACGAGACCACCCTTGCCCAGAACAACCAAGCCCTTGCCTACATGCAGCAGGAGGAAGCCACTGTCGAGGAAGCGGCTATCTGGTTCCTCAAAAACTACAAGGAAGTCTGGAAGGCATGGCTCCCCGGTGATGTGGCCGGGAAAGTCGAGGCAGCCCTTGCAGGCAAGTAGACGCCCATGGCGGAGAACGTTATTGATGTAAAGGAACTCTGGAAGGTCTATTCGAAAAAGGATATCGATCTCAACGTCGAAGACGAAGAGATGGTCGAGTCGCTGGACAAGTCCAGCGACTCGGTCGTCGCCGTAAGGGATGTAACCTTCTCCGTTAAACCCGGCGAGGTCTTTATTGTCATGGGTCTCTCGGGCAGCGGAAAATCAACGCTGATACGCTGTCTTCTTAGGCTTGTCGACATTTCCTGGGGCAGCGTGACGATCAACGGCCAGGACGTAACGGCCATGAACAAGAAGGAACTGACGGAATTCCGACGCAACCAGGCAGCCATGGTCTTTCAGCACTACGGACTCCTCCCTCACCGGACTGTCATCGAGAACGTTGCCTTTGGCCTGAAGCTTCGGGGGATTCCAAAGAAGGAGCGCAGGGAGAGGGCTCGCGAGACGCTCAATATCGTGGGGCTGGAGCAGTGGGGTGATTACTATCCTGCTTCCTTGAGCGGAGGGATGCGCCAGAGGGTTGGGATAGCCCGGGCCCTGGTGGCGGACACACCCCTTTTGCTTATGGATGAGCCCTTCAGCGGTCTCGATCCCCTGATCCGGCGCGAGATGCAGGATGAACTGGTCCGGATCCAGGAGGAACTACACAAGACGATCTTCTTCGTTACCCATGACCTGGACGAGGCCATGCGCCTTGGTGACCGCATGGCGGTAATGCGAAACGGCGAGATAGTCCAGATAGGCAGACCTCCTGAGGTCTTTGCCAATCCGGCCGACGATTATGTCGCGAGGTTCGTGCAGGACAAGCGTGACGAGATCCGGAAGACCGACGAACAGATGGCCGCGCTGGCTGCGCAGTCTGAAAAGGCGGGGACCCCTGATGTTTCCTGAAGCCTTCAAATACTCAGTTGCGAAGAGCGTTAATAGCGCCATTAAATGGCTGCTGAACACCCACGGATCGGCCTTCGACAGTTTCTCATCCGGGATACTGAGTCTTCTGCTGTGGGTGCAGGGCATTCTTGTCTCAATCCCCTGGTGGGCCTACATAGCCTTCATCGCCCTCATGGCCTGGATAGCCACAAGGAAGATCATTCCTGTTATTGTTCTCGCGGTGCTCCCGATCTTTATCGGCATGTTCGGACTCTGGCACCTGGCGCTCGAGACGCTGGCCCTGGTAATAACATCGGTGGTGATAGCCCTTGCCATCGGGATACCCATGGGCGTTCTCATGGCTGAGGCGAGATACTTCGCAGAATTCATCAAGCCCGTGCTGGACGCCATGCAGACCATGCCCAGCTTCGTATACCTGATCCCGGCGATGATGCTCTTCGGCCTGGGGAAGGTCCCGGCCGTTATAGCCACACTGATCTATGCCCTTCCTCCTGTGATGAGGCTCACATGTCTGGGGCTTCAGCAGGTACCCAGGCCGGTGCAGGAGGCGGCGCTGGCCTACGGCGCGACCCGGTGGCAGCTTCTCAAGGAGGTACGCATACCCCTTGCCATGCCTTCGATCCTGGCCGGTGTCAACCAGACCACCATGATGGCTCTGGCCATGGTCGTAATAGCGTCCATGATCGGAGCCCGCGGCCTGGGCCAGGAAGTTCTCATGGCCATCAACCGTATAGACGTCGGAAGAGGATTCGAGGCCGGCATCTCCATCGTTATCATGGGTATTGTCATCGACCGCATCACCCAGGGCCTCGCCAAGAGGTGGGACCCGAACAGGAAGTAAACCTGTAACTCGTGACTCGGAAGATCAAAAGGCGTGAACGGTAAACAGTCAACAGTAAACGGTGTCACAAAAAGCTTTGAAAAGTTGTCCTTACCGTTCACCGTTTACCGTTTACGCACTTGACTCTTCGTTTAACGTCTCACGGGTTTTTCTCCTTCCTGCTGCCTGCAGCCTGACTCCTGTCTCCCCGGGCTTACGCTCTTCCGTCTCACGTCTCACGTCTTACATCTCACGCATTTGGTTTTTACGTACTTTCCCCATCGACCGGGAAGGCCTGCAACGGTTAGAATATCATCTGAGGACCTGTAACCGGTCCCACCTTCCAACATCCAAAGGAAAGGATGATGATCTTGAGAAAAGCATCTCTGCTTGCCCTTGCTCTCCTTCTGTGCCTCGTTCCCGCCGCGCTGGCCACGGAGACGGCTCCCTCGAAATTTACCCTCTTCGTCGACGCCGGATGGGTAAAAGCTAACGCTTCCAGTGTTGTCCTGGTCGACGCCAGGGCTTCCACGCTCTACGCCAAGGGACATATCCCCGGGGCGGCGAACGCTGAATGGACCTACTTCGCCAACGTGAAGGGGCAGCCGGGCAATCCCGGCTGGGGAGAGATATTTCCCAAGGATACCCTTGCGAAAAAGATCGGCGCTCTCGGGATAAACGGCAAGAAGCCCATCGTGGTCTACGGCGACTGCGGCGGCTGGGGGCAGGAAGGCTGGGTGGCCTGGATACTTCGCCTCTCGGGGATAGAGAACGTCCGTGTTCTTGACGGAGGGTACAATGCCTGGCTCGCCGCGGGCGGTAAAGCCTCAACGACGGCGACCAAGCCCAGGGCCGTGGCCTTCTCCATAGCCTCCTTCCAGGGAGGCTACAAGGTCACCACTCCCTGGCTGGCATCCAAGCTCGGCGAGGTCAAGGTTGTAGACGCAAGGACCCCCTTCGAGTATGAAGGAGGAAGGATCTTCCAGGAGCGCCGGGGAGGGCATATCCCTGGAGCGATCAACATCCCCTATGACGTCGTCTTCAAACCCGACATGACCGTCCGGGAAGTGGAGGAACTCGACGCCATATTCAAAAGCTACGGTCTCGACCCCGAGGACGAGATAGTGGTCTACGACACCGCCGGCGTAAGGGCGGCCCACCTGGTTATGGTTCTGAGGATGGCCGGCTACGACAAGGCCCGGAACTACGACTCCTCCTTCCATGAGTGGGCCGGAACTCCAGAGCTGGAAGTGGTCCAGGGCAAGGAACCCGGCGGACAGGCACCTGCGATTGAAGAGATAGCCGAGGAGGAGCCGCCCCAGCCGGAAGCCGCGGAAGGGCAGTCCTCCTAGAATATGTCCATTTCGGTCGAGATAGCCGGCGGGGGCTCCTACAGCCTGGACCCCCCCGTCGACGGCCAGGACCTTCTGCAGAAGCTGGGTGCCGGATGCGACAGGAAGATCGTCGCATGGCACGTGAACCGCTACCTGAGACCTCTGGATTGGCCTCTCAGGGAAGACTCACTTATCGATTTCGTCGACACCTCCTCCTTCGAAGGAATGTCAGTCTACAGGGGCACGCTGGTCTTTGCCCTATCCCTGGCCTGCCGTGGAGCCCTCGGCGACGGAATATCGGTACGCCACTCCATCAGTGACGGATACTACTGCGAACTCCAGTCAGGACCGGCCTCGCCGGAACAGACGGGCCTGGTCCGGGATGCGATGGAGTATATCATCCGCAGGGACCTTCCCGTAAGGAGGGAGGTCCTCAGCATCGACTCCGCCGAGAGGATACTTCTGCAGCAGAACGAGCCCGACACGGCGGATCTTCTCAAGTACGCAGGAGTGGATCCGGTGAACCTGTACCAGTGCGACGGAGTCTACGGCTTCTTCTACGGCCCCCTGGCACCTTCGACCGGCTACCTCTCCTCCTGGGAGCTGGTCCCTTTCCGGGAAGGGATGGTCCTGAGGTTCCCTACCGTTGCATATCCCCTGGAACTTCCCCCCTTTACCCCCGCCGAGAAGCTGGCCGACGTATTTAACGAATACGGCGACTGGCTACAGATCCTCGGGGTAAAGACCATGGAGAACCTTCACAGCCAGGTGATCGACAACAAGGCCAGAGAGCTCGTCCTGGTTAGCGAGGCCCTTCACAGCCAGAAGCTCAACAGTATGTCCGAACGCATAACGGCAGGGCACAAGAAGAGACTGATCTGCATCTCCGGTCCCTCGGGGTCCGGCAAGACCACAACTGCGGAGAGGCTCTCTATCCATCTCCGGGCCATGGGAGTTAAGCCCCTGGCGGTATCACTGGACGACTACTTCCTGGACCGTGAGAAGACCCCCCGCGACTCTGAAGGCAACTACGACTTCGAAGCCATCGAAGCCCTGGACCTGGAGCTTATTAACGGGCAGCTTGAGGATCTTCTGGAGGGCAGGGAGGTTACCCTCCCGCGATTCAACTTCCTTACCGGCAAACGTGAAGAGGGTCCCAGGGTAAGGATGGGCAAAGACGACATCCTTATCATCGAGGGGATCCACGGGCTCAACAGCAGGATCACCAGCCAGATACCGGCGGACATCAAGTTCAGCGTCTACATCTCGCCTCTCACCGGCATTAGCCTGGACAGGCACAACAGGACCAGCACCACCGACAACAGGCTCCTGAGGAGGCTCGTCAGGGACCGGCGGCTCAGGGGCAAGAGCGCATCCACGACCCTTGCGCAGTGGCCTTCGGTTATCAGGGGGGCTCAGAGGTACATCTTCCCCTACCAGGAGCTTGCAGACGAGATGTTCAACTCGGCGCTGGTCTACGAACTCGCCGTCCTCAAGGGCTACGCTGAACCGATGCTGAGGACCGTCAGGGAGGATTCGCCAGAGTTCGGCGAGGCAGCTCGTCTACTCAATATCCTTCGATTCATACCCTATATTCCTGCCGATTACGTCCCTGACAACTCCATCCTCAGGGAGTTCATCGGAGGCGGGTGCTTTGAGTAAGGGCATATTGCGTAATAAGTTAGACGTGAGAAGTGAGATGAAAAACCCCTGGATCGAGGCCAGACCCGAGAACTTGCACCACAGAGGACGCAGAGGGCCGCAGAGAAAATCTTTTTGCTGTATAAACCAGGAAAGTAAAGCCTTGGGGTCAGACCTTGAATTTAAGCATTTGCATGCAATAACTCTGGCAGCAGGAGTAAGACTTCAGGAAGAGAAAGATCGACTGCGTAAACGGCACCTAGTCGCTTTCGCTCCGGGCAGCGCGAAGCCTCCCGAGGTGATCCACCGAGGTTCTCTCCCATGCGCGTAACCATGTCCGACGTCGCCAAGGCAGCTGGAGTCAACAAGGCGACGGTCAGCCGGGTTCTCCGGGGCGATTCCCGCATCAGCCCTTCCACAAGCGAAAAG
>Ga0209509_1000090_pt1 | contig 100571 bp, 85 predicted proteins | sample BioC13SIPDNA_FD_185743 | JGI IMG/M metagenome (GOLD analysis project Ga0209509, IMG submission 185743) | Anaerobic biogas reactor microbial communites from Washington, USA - Biogas_R1_A C13 SIP DNA (SPAdes) (version 2) | ecosystem: Engineered > Bioreactor > Anaerobic > Unclassified | place...
CCGGGCGCAGGCTCGCTCCCGACCTCCGTCCGGGAGAGGAGTGAGAGCAGGACCCGGGCGCCGACGAAGAGCCCCACGAGGGTGGGGAGCAGGTCCAGAACAGAGGTGGAGGGCCGGGAGGCGACCGCGACCAGGGCAATCAGCCCGACGACGGCGAAGAGACCGAGCCCGAGGGGCCGGGAGCGTGCGGTCAGCCAGCCGACGAGGGCTCCGAGGGCGACGAGTGTGACACCCATCCCCACCCCGAGCGCGATCTTGTCGGCGGTGCCGAAGGTCTCGACGGCCCAGTCCTTGAGCCAGGGAGGCGTCCGGTCGACGAAGGCTCCACCGACCGCCAGCAACGGGGAGGGAGTGCCGGATCCACCGCTGAGACGGAGGAGTAGACCGGCGAGGAGCTCGGCCACACCGAGCGTGACGGCAGTGGCGGCGATGCCGCTGAGCGCCGCAGCAGAGGCGCGCGGGGATCGGGTCGCGGGTCCGGGGGAGGGCCGCACGTCGGTCACGGTCGAGTCGACCATTGACCCATCATGCACCCGTTGTCTGAGAGTCGTCCCGAACGCATCGTCAGCCTCACCTGACGGTGGACCTGCCCGGCCGGACCGCCCGGTCGCTCAGTAGCCGGTGCGGCCGTCGATCGACTCCCGGATGAGGTCGGCGTGGCCGTTGTGCTGTGCGTACTCCTCGATCATGTGGACGAGGATCCACCGGAGGGTGTACTGCTCCCCGCTCTTCGCTCGCGCGACCGAGAGGGTGTCCAGCCCGGACGGGGTCGCCAGGAGGTCCTCGGTGATCTGCCGGGAGCGTGCGATCGCGGCGTCGTAGAGGTCGAGCAGCTGCTGGGGCGAGTCCTCGTGCGCCGTGTGCCACTCCCAGTCCCGGTCGGCGGTCCAGTCGACCGTGTCGAACGGCGGGATGAGAGGCTCACCGAGGAGATCCTCTGAGAACCAAGAGGATTCGACGACGGCGAGGTGTTTGAGCATCCCACCCAGCGTCATGTCCGATGGCGGGAGCGTCCGATTGAGCTGCTCGGCGGTGAGGTCCTCGCACTTCTCGCGCAGCATCGCGCGGTGGTAGTCCAGGAAGCTGCAGAGCGTGGTCGCCTCGTCTCCCTGCAGCGGCGGCTCCTGCAGCATGGTTGCTCCTTCGGTCCTTGCGCCTCGGGCACGTGGTCGCGGGTGCGACCCATAATTCACCGTCTTCGCAGCCATGTCAGGGCCGAGCCGCTGTGTGCTGTGTCGGTCATCCCTGGTTACCTGGTGTCATGACACCACGATGTCTGCCCGAGGACCCGCAGTTCACCACGACGTCGGAGCGTGAGGTCTGGGAGCGGCTCCGCAAGCAGGCACCGGCTGAGTGGACGCTCCTGGCCAACGTGCGACTCACCGACGAGCGGAAGGACCACGAGCTCGACCTCGTCGTTCTCATGCCCGACGTCGGCATCGTCGTTCTCGAGGTCAAGGGCGGAGCAGTCTCGATCGAGGACGGCCGCTGGTGGACCGGTCTCGGTGCCCAGCAGCGCGAGATCCGGCCGGTCGAGCAGGCGAGGGGCGGGAAGTATGCCCTGCGCGAGTACATCGAGGCCGACCCCCGGTGGAAGCACTCGAGTCGGACCCGGGTGCGGTTCGGGCACTCCATCGTGTTGCCCTACACCGATGTCGACGACGACTTTGCGACCCCGGACTGCCCGCGCTGGGCGATCCACGGTCGGGGCGACCAGGGCGACCTCGCCGGTCGGCTGTGGGACATCGCCGCACGGCAGGAGAGCGGTCACCGCGTCCCGACCGAGGACGACTGCGACCTCGTCGTCGAGATCCTGCGCGGCCGCAACCTCCCACAGCGCACCCTGCTCGCTGAAGCCGACGAGCGGGAGAGCCGCGCCGAGCGCCTCACCGTCGAGCAGGCTGCGATCCTCTCGGTCACGCGCCTCCTCAACCGCGTCGAGGTGCGTGGCGGAGCGGGCAGTGGGAAGACCGTCCTCGCGATGACCCAGGCGAGGCAGCTGAGCCGAGGTGTCCACGGCATACCTGCTCAGCGGGTGGCCCTCATCTGCTACTCGATCGGCCTGGCCCAGTGGTTCACCCGCATACTCGCCAAGGTGCCGCGCAGGGAGCGGCCGGCGTTCGTCGGGACCTTCGAGGGTCTCGCCCGCTACCTGGGGGTGACCGAGTTCGGGGGGCGTGAGGACAGGGCCTTCTGGGAGGAGCGGCTGCCGGTACAGATGGCGGAGCTGGCGCGAGAGCTCCCCGACGGCAAGCGGTTCGACGCGCTGGTCATCGACGAGGCCCAGGACTTCGCCGATGACTGGTGGACGCCGATGGTGCGCTGCCTGCGCGACGAGGAGAAGGGCGGACTGTTCGCCTATAGCGACGAGAACCAGCGGGTCTTCGCCCGTTTCGGCCGCCCGCCTTTCCCGCTCGTTCCCCTCGTTCTGGACCAGAACTTGCGCAATACCAAGCAGATCACCGAGGTGTTCGTGCCGCTCGCCCCGATGAGGATGTATGCGCGGGGCGGCGACGGCCCGGAGGTCACCTTCGTCCCATGCGAGGTGGGCGAGGCCCTCGACGTGGCCGACGACCAGATCGACCCGCTCATCGATGAAGGGTGGCGCCCCGAGGACATCATGCTGCTCACGACGGGCGCCCGGCACCCGGAGCAGGTGGCGCTGCAGGAGAGCCTCGACCAGGAGGGGTACTGGTCGACGTTCTGGGACAAGGACCTCGTCTTCTACGGCCATGTCCTCGGCTGCAAGGGACTGGAGCGACGAGTGGTCGTGCTCTGCGTGAACAACACCTCGGTGCGTGACCGGGCCAAGGAGCGCCTCTATGTGGGCCTGTCCCGGGCGACAGATCGCCTCATCGTCGTAGGCCCGCCGCACCTGGTGCGCGAGATGGGCGGGCCCGAGGTGGCGGCTCGGCTGGGGATCTGAGGGCCAAGGTCTGTCAGACCTGGCCGATAGATTCGTGGTGTTGGGAAGCGAGTGTCGAGCGGTTTGGTTCGCCGCACGTGCTTGGAACACAAGGAGATTGGGGAGATCATGACCGACGTCTGGACTGCAGAGGACGATGCCATCCTGGACGCCCGCCTGCGGGCCAAGGTGACGGCCGAGCTGGTGCCCGGTGGCCGGCCGGAGGAGCACACCTGCGAGAGCGGCACGATCATCGACGTCCACGCGCCGGGTACGGAGTCGGGCGTCTCGTGGGGAACGTGCGTGCAGGTGGTTGCGACCCCAGGCAGCCCGGAGGTGATGATGCAGGCCTCCATCGGCGATCGCGTCCGCCCTGGGCATGGGGCAGCGGTCGATCTCGCTCTCGTCGAAGCGAACCGGGAGATGGCCGAGTGGGAGAGGGGCGTCCACTACAACGAGCCCCCGTTCCAGTTCGCGCGGGAGGGCGACACCGTCTACCTCCAGGCGCGCTTCCGCCCCGACCAGCTCAGCGACACTGAGCGCTTCTGGATCGAACGGGACTTCGACAGCATCCTGGTGGGCCACTTCCGGGACGACCTCCTCAAGGGGCACATGGAGGCGGTCCATGTCGAGGACGACGATGACTGTGTCTGCGACGACTGTCTGCAGAGGTAGGTTTCGGGGAAAGACGACCGAGAGGCAGCGCGACGATGGTGATGGTCCAGCTCACCAAGGGTGCTGGTGGACGCTTCGAGGCAGCCGGTGTCGGGTGGTTCAAGCAGCGGAGCATGCTGTCGAGCGACTTCGTCGGGGAGGCGGCAGGGGTCGGCCCCTTGACCTTCACCCGGAACTGGACGGGGCGTCAGTACACGGTTACGGACGCAACCTCCCGCGTCCGGGGTCACCACACCCGGCAGGGATGGGGCAACAACGGCCCCCTCGAGTGGGACGACGTGCAGTACGAGTTCGCCACCCACAGCATGTGGAGAAGCTCGTTCGCGCTGCGTCGGCACTCGGAGGACCTGGCCACCTTCACGCCGAAGCGGTTCGGTCGCACGATCGAGGCCCTCGTCCTCGACCACGCGAACATACCCCCGGGCCTGCTGCTCTTCTGTGGATGGATCACGGTCATGAGCCAGCGGGACGCTGCCGCCGCAAGCTAGCGACTGGATCGCGATCGCGACGCATTAGCCCGCGCCAACACAGCACTTCTGGCCGCCTCGGGCCGAACGACTGGGGAGAGGAGCCGTCCGAGGTGCGCCGTGCATACCCTGGCATGAAGCCCGACTCGTGTGCGCGCGGGTGAGAGGCTTACCGCATGCTCGACGTCCTCGCTGAGACCCCGCTCCTGACGATGATGGTCGTCGTCGCGCTGGGCACCCTCATCGGGGCGATCCCGTTCGGGCCGTTGCGTTTCGGCCCGGCCGGTGCACTCTTCGTCGGCCTGGCCATCGGCGCGCTGGACGCCCGCGTCGGGGAGGGTCTGGGGCTGCTGCAGACCCTCGGGCTCGCCCTGTTCGTCTACACCGTGGGTCTCGCAGCCGGGGGCGGATTCGTCAGGGACCTGCGCACCCAGCTGCCGCTCATGGGCGGGGCCAGCCTGGCCCTTGTGCTCGTGACCGGCGCTGCCATCGCTGTCGGAAGCCTGCTCGGCCTGGCTCCGCCGATCACTGCGGGTGCCTTCTCCGGCGCGCTCACCTCGACACCTGCCCTCGCCATGGCGGCCGAGCGCGCCGGCACCGAGGAGCCCGCGGTCGGCTACTCGCTGGCCTACCCCGTCGGGGTGGTCGTGACGATCCTCCTCGTCTCGCTCGTCCTCAACCGTCCGTGGACCGCGAGACGGGACCCCGACTCGGCCGCCCGGCTGGGCCTGGTCGACATCTCGGTGGAGGTGGAGCGCCCGACCCTGCTGGAGGACGTCCCGGGCCTCGTCGACGGGGAGGTGCGCCTGTCCTATCTCGCCAGAGGTGGCCGGGCCCGGGTGGTGCGGCCGGGGGAGGAGCTGAAACCTGGCGACCGGGTCGTTGTCGTGGGACCGGAGGAGGCGGTGCGCCGGGCGCGGGACCATCTTGGTCACCGGGTGGATGAGCACCTCGCCCATGATCGGCGGGAGGTCGACTACCGCCGCTACGTCGTCTCGAGCCGGAGAGCGGCCGGGCGGACGATCGGCGAGCTCGATATCCCCGGCCGCTTCGAGGGGATTGTCACCCGTGTCCGGCGCGGGGACCTCGACCTGCTCGCCTCCGACGACACCGTTCTCGAGCTCGGCGACCGGGTCCGGGTGGTCGTGCCTCGTGGCCGGCTGCAGGACGTGGGCCGGGTGTTCGGGGACTCCGAGCGCAAGGTGAGCGAGGTCGACGCCTTCACTCTGGCCGTCGGGCTCGCCATCGGTCTGGCCGTCGGGCTCGTCTCGGTTCCGCTCCCGGGCGGGCTCCGCCTCGCGCTCGGGATGGCAGCCGGTCCACTCGTGGTCGGGATGGTCCTCGGCGCGCTGGAGCGCACCGGTCCGTTCGTGTGGGGCGTGCCGATGGCCGCCAACCTCACCATCCGTCAGCTCGGTCTGCTGATCTTCCTCGGCGCGACGGGGCTGGCCTCCGGCCAGGCCTTCGCAGCCGAGGCGTTCACGATCACCGGGCTGCGCGTCATCGTGGCCGCGGTGGCGATCGCGGCCCTCGCCGGTGTCCTCTTCATCCTCGTCGCCCGGGCGGTGGGGGTGAGCACGGAGCGGGCGGCCGGTGGCCTGGCCGGCTTCGTTGGACAGCCGGCCATCCTGGCCTACGTCAACGGCCGGGTCACCGACGAGCGCGTCGAGGCGGGCTACGCAGCGCTGTTCGCCCTGGGCCTCATCCTCAAGATCATCCTGGTCCAACCCATCGTCGGGTGACGACCGCGGCCCTCCTACGATGAAGGTGTGGCTCGCGTGCTGCGCTGGCTGGGGCTGCTGCTCCTGACCGCCGGGCTGGTTGTCCTCCCGGCGGGCTCGCAGGCGGTGCCGCTCCCAGGCAGCACGAGTCCCACGGACCGGTGGGGGCCGAGCGACCTGGTGCTCTTCTGGGGCGACGGCTGCCCGCACTGCGAGGCCGAGATGGCCTGGCTCGAGGAGGCGACCGACACATACCCCGATCTCACCGTCCACCTCTTCGAGGTCTGGTACGACGAGGCCAACCGGGTGCTCCTTGAGGAAGTGGCCGCGCAGATGGGCTTCGAGGTCAGTGGTGTGCCCGTCACGGTCATGGCGGGTCGACACTGGATCGGCTGGTCCGAGGTCGTGCAAGGGGAGCTGACCGCGCACATCGAGGCGCAGCTGGACAGCGGCGCGGACGTTGACACGGACGGCGACACGGACGGCGACACAGACCAGTCCGTCGGTGGCGCAGGTGGGGAAGCGGTCGGGGGGACGACCATCGAGGTCCCGTTCTTCGGCGAGGTGACGCTGGGGGAGTCCCTCGTGGCGTCGACGATCGTCATCGGCTTCGTCGACGGGATGAATCCGTGCTCGCTGTGGGTGATCACCGTCCTGCTCGCCATCGTCGTGCGCACCGGGGCGCGGGGTCGGGTCATCGCGGTCGGGGTGACGTACCTGCTCGTCACGGCAGTGATGTACGGCCTGTTCATCCTCGGGATCTACTCCGCCCTCGGACTCGTCTCGTACCTCGGCCTGGCACAGGTCGTCGTCGCACTCGTCGCGGGGACACTCGGCGTCCTCAGCATCAAGGACTACTTCGCGTTCAAGCAGGGCGTGTCGATGACGATCAGGGACTCGGCCAAGCCCGGTCTCTACCAGCGGATGCGGGGCGCGGCCGGGCACGCAGCACTGCTGCCGGCGCTCGGCGCCACAGTCGTCCTCGCGGTCGGGGTCTCCTTCATCGAGATCCCGTGCACCGCGGGGTTCCCGTTGCTCTGGGCCGGGATGCTCGAGGCGAACGACGTCGGGTTCATCGAGGGCCTGGGGCTGCTGGGGCTCTTCATGATCCCCTACCTTCTCGATGAGCTGATCGTCTTCGGCCTCGCGGTCTTCACGATGCGCTCGCTGAAGATGCAGGAGCGGCACGGACGGGTCCTCAAGCTCATCGCCGGGACGATGATGATCGCCCTTGCCCTGACGATGCTCATCGCACCGGAGGCGATGAACCGTCCGCTCGTGGCCGTCGCCATCTTCGCGGCGGCCATGGGCGCGGCGGCGCTCGTGCACCTCATCACGCGAAGGGTGCGACCCGGGTCCTTCCACGAGCCTCGCGCGGGGAAGTCCCACAGCGACAGTCTGCCGAGCCGCCGCTGACTGTCCGCAGCGACCCCCGGACACCCGTCGCGTGGGCTCGTGATCGCGCCCCACGCTGCACCCCTGACAGCATGGCGGCATGCCTCGTGACACGGAGACCACCCGGCGCGCCCTCGTGACCGGCGCGACCGGATACATCGGGTCCCGGTTGGTGCCGCGACTCCTCGAGGAGGGCTGGACCGTGCGCGTGCTCACGCGTGACCCGTCCAAGATCGAGCGACGGCGCTGGGTCGACGACGTCGAGATCGCGCAGGGGGACGCCGCCCATCGCAGCGTCCTCGCCGAGGCGCTGGCGGACGTCGATGTGGCGTACTACCTCCTGCACTCGATGGACGGCGCGCCGGGCTTCACCGAGCGGGACCGCGACATGGCCCGCACCTTCGGGATCGCCGCCTTCGAGGCGGGGGTGGGCCGCATCGTCTACCTCTCCGGCCTCCACCCCGCCGGCCGGCTCTCCGACCACCTCGCCTCGCGGGTCGAGGTCGGGGATCTCCTCATGGCCAGCGGTGTGCCGACCGCGGTCCTGCAGGCGGCTGTCATCCTCGGCTCTGGGTCGGCGTCCTTCGAGATGCTCCGGCACCTGACGAACCGCCTGCCCGTCATGGTCGCCCCGAAGTGGCTGGAGAACCGGATCCAGCCGATCGCGGTGCGTGACGTCCTGCACTACCTCGTCGCGGCCGCGGACCTGCCACCGGAGGTCAACCGCACCTTCGACATCGGCGGGCCCGAGGTCCTCACCTACCGCGAGATGATCCAGCGGTATGCGCAGGTCACCGGCCGCACCCGCCGGGCGATCGTCACGGTGCCGGTGCTGACGCCCTGGCTGGCCAGTCAGTGGGTCGGGTTCGTCACGCCGGTGCCGACCGGCATCGCCAAACCTCTGGTCGGCAGCCTCATCCACGAAGTCGTCTGTCGCGAAAGGGATCTCGAGGAGCTCGTCGGGGCGCCACCCGACGGCGTGACGGGCTTCGACGACGCCGTGCGCGCGAGTATCGAGTCGGAGTCCGGGTCTCGCCCGGAGCCCGGCACGGTCGACCCGGCCCGAATCACCGCCGCCGACCCCTCGTGGGCGGGAGACTGACAGCGTGCGTGCTGTCCTGGGCGAGCTCGAGGCCTTCGTGCGCGCTGCGATCGTCGAGCCCGTCCCACGTGACCACACCGAGTCGGACGCGCGCTTCCGCAGGCGTCAGGTCGTCGCGCTCGTCACCCTTGTCGTGGGAGCCGTGGTCCTCGGCTGGGCGCTGCGGATCGAGCCCGGCAACGACCTCTTCTACCTCGGCACCGTCGCGCTGGCGGCGGTCTGGCTCGTCGGTGCCCTCGCCTCGGGCCGGCTGCACCTCGGCCACACCCTGACGCGCAAGGGGGTCCATGCCCGCCCCGTCGTCCAGCCCATCGTCGTCGGACTGCTGCTCCTCGGGATCTTCTGCGTCGGCGCCCTCCTGGTCGCGCGCATACCCGTCCTGCGAGACCCGGTCCAGGAGCTCCTCGACCACGCCCGCTTCGGCTCGCTCCCGGTGGTGGCGGTCATCACCGCGGTCAACGGAATCGCCGAGGAGCTGTACTTCCGAGGTGCGCTCTATGCCGGCGTCGGGCGGCGGCACGCGGTCCTCGTCACGACGACCGTGTATGCGCTGGTCACCGCCGCGAGCGGCATCCCGCTCCTCGTCTTCGCCGCTGTGGTTCTCGGGATCGTCGTCGGTCTCCAGCGCCGGGTGACGGGCGGCGTGCTGGGGCCGATCATCACCCACCTGATCTGGTCCCTCGGCATGCTCTTCCTGCTGCCGCCGCTCTTTGCCTGGGCGAGCTGAGGGCCTGGTCCGCGGCGGAGGGGCCGCCTGACCTCAGAGCCGGAGCTGGGTGATCAGCTCTTCGGCCATGCCTGCCTGGCCGGCGGCGTTGGGGTGCACCGGCTGGGCGTTGATCGGTTCGACGAGAGGCTCGATCCAGCGGACGTCGGGTGCCTGGCACGCGTCGCGTCCCTCGGACGCCTCGGCCATGTCGATGAAGCGTGCGCCGGTCTCGGCAGCGGCCTTCTCCACGACCCCGTTGAGGGTGGCCTGGATGTCGTTGAGGTAGGGCACGTCACCCAGTGAGATCGGCAGGGTCGGGTAGCACTCCGCCGTGCCGGTCTCGGGCAGGATCGACGGGTAGCCGATGATGGCGATCGAGGCCGCCGGCGCCTTCCTACGCACCGCCATGAGCGCCTCGACGAGGTTCGGGTAGGTGCTCTTGCGGATCTGGTCCTGGAACGAGGTGCCGTACTGCTGCTGGCACGGGTTGCCGGTGATCCCGTTCTGCGCACGGTCCTGGGCGGAGGCGACGAGACAGCTGAGGAGGACGGTCCCGAACACGTCGCCGTCGTTGCCGCCGATGGTCATCGTGACGAAACGGGTCCGCTTCGTCACCGCGTCGAGCTGGGGAGGGACGTCGGGGCGCTGCGGGGTGAAGAAGTCACGGGTGTCCGCCCCCGAGCACGACGCGTCGACGAAGTCGGCGACGCCCAGCCGGTCCGCGACGAGGTGGGGGTAGGCCACGGTCGAGCGGCCGCATCCCTGGCCCGGGACGAGGGGCTCGATCGACGGTGCGGTGTAGCTGTCGCCGAGAGCGACGTAGGGCGAGGTCTTGATGGACTTCCCGGATGCGGACGGTGGAGTGACCTTGGCGAGTCCGGGGGAGGCGCTGAGCAGTCCGACGGTGACGGCGAGGACGAGTGCCCAGACGAGGGTGAGCAGGCGGCGCATGGTTCCTCCGATCGGGAGCCGGCACGAGCTCCAGAGGATGGCGGGATGAGGTGTCGCCGAGGCTACCCCGAAGGCGCGTCACCTGCAGGATGAGTCGGCCGCGGCGACGGCATGCGGTGGTCGCGTGCGTCGGTGTGCTGGCGCTGCCTCAGCGAGGCAGCGTCACGAAGCGGTAGCCCTGCGCGCGGACGCTGTCGATGATCCGCCCGAGCGCGTCCGCGTCCAGGGTCGAGCCGTCCTGGGGGTGGGCACCGATGTGCATGAGGACGATCTGTCCGGGTTGCAAGGTGCTCATCACGCGCGCGTGCACCGAGTCGACGCTCCGCCCACCCGAGGTGCCCTGCCAGCCGAGAGTGTCGACGGTCCAGCGGTAGGCCACGTAGCACTCGTCATTGACGAGCCCGATGACCGTCGAGTTCCGCGCCCCGAAGGGGAAGCGGAAGAGCGGCCTGGTCTCGGCGCCGGTGACTGCCTTGATGGTCGCCCGACCCTTCCGGATCTCGTCGACGACCTGGGTGCGCGACAGCGTCGTGAGGTCCGGGTGGGTCTGCGTGTGGTTGCCCACGGGGTACTTCGTGGCGATCTCGGCCGCGAGCGAAGGGTAGGACTGGGCGAACTGTCCCGTGAAGAAGAACGTCGCCGGCACGTCCTTGGCAGCCAGGGTGTCGAGGATCTTGCGCGCTCCCGCACTACTGCCGCCACCGTCGAAGGTGAGCGCCACCTCCTTCTTCGATGTTGCGAGGCGCTCGACATCCATGCCCTTGTAGGGCGCGAGGTTGCACGCAGGGGGCTTCGGGGTGGTCGTGGTCGGCTGGGGTTTCGTCGTGGTCGGCTTGGGCTTGGTCGTCGTGGTCTTCGGTGGGGTCGTCCCCGGTGGGGTCGTCCTCGGCGCCGTCGTCGTGGGTGGTGTCGTCGTGGGGGATGTCGAGGTGACCGCCGGCCTGGTCGGTGAGGCGGACGTGGGGCCTGTCGTGCGGGACGCGGACACCGGGGCGGAGGGGGTCTGTGTCGGCTCAGGGTCCTCTGCTGACCCACACGCCCCCACGAGCAGGGTCAGCGTGACCAGTCCTGCGATCAGCGACCTGCTCGCCCGTCGCCCTTGTCGTAGCGCACCCATCGCGAACTCGCCTCCCTTACATCCATTACACGCCTGACGCGGTGAGTCGGTTGACGTCTGAGGGCGACATCACGTGGTGCCGCGGCGACTCGGTCAGGTGGTCCGAGCCGGCGCGAGCGCGTCGAACCGGTACGAGTAGCGCGCCACCCGTTGAGCGGTCGGTCCCCACGACCCGACGTCCTGACTGTCCGCCCAGTCCGAGTGCTGCGCAATCCAGTTCGTGAGGTCGTCCCACTCATCCGCATTGTCTGACCAGGCACCCGAGTCGGACCTCATACCGTCGACCCGCGTGCGCGCCCCCTCGACAAGGGCCGCCACCGAGCTGCCCATGCCCTCGACCCGCGACTGGGCGATCTCGGCGAGCAGCGGCTCGGCGATCCTCGGGTATCCCGTGAGGACGGCCAGGAGGAACATCGTGACGTCGTCCAGGGCCGAGGTGTCGGTGTGGGTGGGTGCCGTCGCGCGACTGTGCCGGTCCATGGCCTTGAGCAGTCTGAGGATGTTCACGTACCGGGTGAGGGAGCGGGGCGACCGCCCGAGCATGGGTCGCAGCTCCTCCATGAAGTTGCGCTCCGCCTGGGTGATCTCGGTCGCCGACAGTCGCAAGTCGTATGCGGGGGCCGGGGTGGGTGCAGCGCTGCCCCTCGGCGCGGCGCCGGCATCGGCTGCAGCGGTTGGAGCAGAGGGCTGGGCGACGCCCGGATCCGGTGCGGAGGTCTGCTCGGCCTGGACCGTGCTGGGTTGGTCCGATTCGGCACCGATGCCTACCGCACGCGAGCCGGCGGTCCGATCGCGGGCCCGGTCGCCCTCTGCGGCCACCGATTCCGACGGCTGGATCGCCGTGAGCGCATCAAGCAGTCGGGTGGTTGCATCCAGCGGCATCGGCCTGAGCCAGAACGGGATCTGGAAGATCTTCTCGAGGTAGTCCTGCGGCGTCGCGCTGCTGTCACTGCTCTCCCGCGCCTCCGACTGGAGGAGCCCCTCGTAGTGCTGCGTCAGGGACCTGGACAGCCAGCGGGCGTCCACGCCGACGATGACGACGAAGAGAGGGAAGGCGAGCAGCAGGTGGACCGCCTGGAGGACCTTCGCCACCGTCTCAGGCGGACACCGGTCGAGGTCGTCGATGTAGAGCACGATCCGGTTGACGTGGTACTCCGCCTCGGACGGTGCACCATTCCCCTGCTCGCCCTCAGCTTCGGGCTGGTCCGACTCGTCGGTGAGACCGGAGTCGTCGGAATCGGGATCCTCATCCTCGAGCGAGGCGTTGTACTCGTCGATGTGCCCGGCCAGGGCCTCGAAGTCCCTGCGGATCAAGGAGGCCAGACCGAGGTGCTTGCGGTAGTCGTCGGAGTCGTTGCGGCTGAGGATGAAGTCGGCCAGCAGCTTGGCCGGACTCAGCTCGCGCAGCGCCTGCTCGACCGAGATGAGTTCCTTGCGCAGCCGGGACTCCTCGGCGATGAGTCTCTTCTCCTCCTCACGCAGCGCCTCCAGCGCCTCCCGGTGGTCGACGACCGTGGGATGGCGCTCCACCTCGTCCGCCAGTGCGTGATCGAGGTCGTCGATCTGCTTCAGGGTGGCACCCGCGGCCGTGCTCGCCGTGCGGATCCAGGCCGCCAGACCGCCGATGAGACCCGCCGCGGTGGCGGCGGTGCGCTGGAATGCGTCGATGTCGAGGTATGCGGTGAGCCAGAGGACGAGCGGTCCGAGGAGGAGTGCGGCGACAGCGAGCAAAGACCAGCCGGTGCCGAACCGGCCAGCGAGGACGCCCACCGAGGAGCGTGCACTCGTCGCCGTGGCCCGAGCCTGGCCGAGGGCGTCCTCGAGGTCCGCGACACTCTCGCCAGCCTGAGGGACACCCAGGCGTGACGTCAGCTGCTTGACCTCATCGCGCAGGGGCGGCGAGGCGGTGACGACGGCTCGGGTGTACTCCTTGAGCCCGAGCTGGCTGCGTGCCTGGGCCCGGACCTCCTCGAGCTCGGTCTCCGAGAGCCGGATGCGGGCCTGCAGGTGCTGACGCTCGGTCTCCACCTGGCGGATCGCGGCCCCCTGCTCGCTGAGCTTGGCCACATACATCTGCCGTCGCCGGCTGACCGCGTGCTCCTGCTCGTCCTCTCTGATCCGCAGATTCGCAAAGATGTAGTCGGCAAGGCTCGCCCACAGATCCGCATCGACGAAGTGCCATGCGTTGAACTCGATCTGGGCGACGTTGCGGTACACCGGCAGATCCGCCTGGCGCAGACCCGACCGCCGAGCCTGCGTCGTGAGCCGGTCCACCTCCTGGCGCAGGGCGCGCATGAAGTAGGTCTTGCCCGATCCCCAGTCTCCGAAGAGTCCCACGGCCAGGGGCGGCTTGAGGACCTTGGAGGTCACCAGGAGAGCCAGGGCGCGCACGTGGGGCGCGATGTCGAGGCTGTCCTCGGCCAGGAGGTCCCGTCGGCGGGTGTCGTCGTGGTGGAAGGTGGCGACCGCCTCGCCGGGCGGACGTGACAGGAGGGCCGTCCATGGTGCCGGGCTCTCCTGGGGCCACCGCTGCCGGACAGCGGCGAGCAGGGCGTCGCAGAGGGTCGCATCATCCACCCCGAGCGCCCGCGACACGGGTAGGGGCAGGGACGTGCGCGACAGCGCGACTCCGACCAGGTGGTGGGAGAACACCTGTGGTGCAGTGGGGGCCATCTTGGTCAGGACCGGTCCGGCGACCTGGGCTGCGAACTGGGAGGCCTCGTCCACGAGGGCGGCCAGCTCGGGGGAGCCGCTCACGATCTTCTCCACCGCCCCAGCCTCCGGGGGTGATGTTGGTGTGAGGGCAACGCTCGGATCGGCGCCCAGGGCGGTATGAGCGCGCTCCAGCCGGTCGCTCCGGGGTTCCGGGATCGCGGTCGGCAGCCACCGGGCTCGCAGTCGCGCGAACATCTCCCTGGCTGAGGTCCCGGGCCAGCCGATCCATCAGCTCCAGGTCGTTCGAGGTACCGAGGACCATGACCTCGGTGAGCGCAACACTCACGTCAGCCAGTGTGCTCGCCCTCCCGCACTCCTGTCACGGGGACAGCTGCCGGGGGACGCTCCCGGGTGGAGTTCCGACTCGCTCACGGTGAGTTCACCGCTCTTCGCGCGTGGCGAATTCCCCTGAGCGGTGAATTTGTCCGCGGGCGCCATCCTGGAAGGGGTGGTTCAGGGTCACGCTGACCTGACATCTGTCACCCCCATCTGATGATCCATGGCACTACGCACGCCTGGCTGAGCAGCGGACAGTTGAGGCCATGGATACAGACCTCAACAGCAAGAGCAGGCAGGGCACAGTCCTCGCCGAGCTCCACGACGCAACAAAGACGTTCGGATCCCGTGGCGAGCCGGTCCACGCGGTCGCGGGCGTCGATCTCACGGTCCGGGCCGGAGAGCTCCTGGCAATCCTGGGGCCCAATGGCGCCGGTAAGACGACCACGCTGAACATGATGACGGGACTCAGCAAGCCGACGAGCGGTTCGGCACGACTGTTCGGCGGCGATCCCCGGGATCTCGAGGCTCGTCAGCGAATGGGAGTGATGCTGCAGGCATCCGGCGTTCCGGACACGCTCAGGGTCGGTGAGCTGCTGACCGCGTTCAGCGGCTACTACCCGGCGCCCCTGCCCCTGGAAGCAATCATCGAAGGAGCCGGCCTGCACGGGCTCGAGAAGCGACAGTTCGGGGCTCTCTCCGGTGGGCAGCAGCGCCGGGTCCTCTTCGGCATTGCGCTGTCCGGCGACCCTGATCTGCTGTTTGTCGACGAACCGACGACCGGACTCGATGCGGAGGTGCGGCGCGCGCTCTGGGCGACGCTGCGTGACCTCGCCGACTCAGGTCGGGGCGTCGTGCTGACGACGCACTACCTGGAGGAAGCCGATGCCCTGGCGGACCGGATCATCGTGCTCAGCCAGGGTCGGATCATCGCCGACGGCACCCCGGACCAGGTGAAGTCACTCGTCCCCGGTCGGCGGATCAGCGCGGAGTCGTCCGTCACGGCCGAGCAGGCGGCCCACTGGCCCGCGGTCCACCACGCCGTCCACGACGGTACCCGGCTGGAGCTCCTTGTGAGCGAGGCCGAACCGGTGGTGCGTCGGTTGCTGGCTCAGGACCCGTTCCTGGCCGGCCTGACGGTCACCGAACCCACCTTGGAGGACGCGTTCCTCACCCTCACCACCTCAGCCAAGGAGTCAGCATGAGCGCCAAGACAACGACCAGGACGACACCGAGCACCTCACCTGCGTCAACGAGCATGACCACGCCCACACCGACCGCAATGATCACAGCCGGAGCGCCGGCTGCCAGGACCGCCATGGCCGAGCACTCCAGTGCCGCCGCCAGCGGGATCTCCCGAGGCCAGGCGCTACGGGTGTACCGGACCGAGGCGTGGCAGGAGCTGCTCAAGCTGCTGCGGATCCCGATCTTCGCCGCCAGCACCATCGCTCTTCCGCTGATGTTCTACGTCATCTTCGGGATCGCGTTCGGGGGGGAGAGCTCGCGTGGGGTCGGGGCCACCACCTACATGCTCGTCACCTATGGAGCGTTCGGTGTCATCGGAGCCGCACTCTTCGGATTCGGGGTGTCGGTCGCCGTCGAGCGTGGACAGGGCTGGATGCGGCTCAAGCGCGTCGTGCCCATGCCCCCGCTGGCGTACTTCGTCGCCAAGGTGCTGATGAGCCTGGCCATCGCGACGATCATCGTCATAGCCATGTCCGCCCTCGGCGCCATCGTCGGTGGAGTGCGACTGAGTGCCGGCCAGTGGATCGCCGTCTCCTTCGCCCTCATTGCCGGTGCGCTGCCGTTCTCGGCCATGGGCCTGGCGTTCGGCTACCTGGTCGGCCCGAACTCCGCACCGGCTGTGCTCAACCTCGCATGGCTGCCCATGGCGTTCGCGTCGGGTCTCTGGATCCCGATCAGCGAGCTTCCCGAGGTGGTGCAGTCGGTGGCCCCGTTCCTTCCGCCCTACCACTTCGTCCAGCTCGCCCTGGGGACGATCGGAGCATCGGAGGGAGGCTCACCAGTCGTGCACGCAGCGGCGGTGCTGGCCTTCACGGTGCTGTTCCTCCTTGTGGCATCCTGGGGCTACCGGCGCGATGAGGGACGCACCTACGGATGAGATGAGAAGCTCCGGTGAACCAGCGCATCACCCGCTACGCCCCGTACCTGTGGTTGGTGTACCTCTTCGCCCTGCTGTTCCAGCCCACCCTGGACCCGGACGCGACCCTCGTGAACTGGGTGGCGACAGCAGCGATGGTCGCAGTGTTCCTCCCGCTGTATCGGATCGGGCTCGCGGAACGGGACCAACGACGGCTGACCATCCTCCTCGCCGCCATGGCGGCGCTGGGAGTCGTGGGGACACCGATGAATTCTGCTGCAGGTGTCTTCATCGTCTATGCCGCCGCCCTGGCGGGTCGTATCGCACCGGTGCGGCGTGCGGTCCTGACGATCGGCGTCCTCGCCGGGCTCGCGGGCGCAACCTTCCTCCTCTCCCGTGCGCCGATGCCATGGCGGTTCCTCGCGGTCGTGCCGGTCATCATGCTCGTCCTGGTGATCGGCGCGACCTCGATCTTCGACAGCGAACGCAGCCGAACCCAGGCCCAGCTGCGCCGTGCGGACGAGGAGATCGAGCGGCTGGCCGCGATCGCTGAACGCGAGCGCATCGCCCGTGACCTGCACGACCTCCTCGGGCACACGCTGTCCGTCATCGTCCTCAAGGCAGAGCTCGCCTCCCGGCTCCTGCCGGCCGACCACGACCGGGCTGCTCAGGAGATGCGGGAGGTCGAGCAGACCGCCCGGACTGCACTGGGCGAGGTGCGCACCGCCGTCGCGGGCTACCGGGCGAAGGGCCTCGGTGCCGAGCTGGTCAGCTCGCAGCGGGCGTTGACGGCCGCCGGAGTAGCCGTCGACGCCAACGTCAACCTCCCCGCCCTCCCGGCTGATCATGAAGCAGCTCTCGCACTCGCCCTACGGGAGGCCGTCACCAACGTCCTGCGCCACGCCGACGCCCACCGGATCAGGGTCCGCGCGCACGCGACCCGCGCCGATGTCGAGCTCGAGGTCACCGATGACGGCCGCGGCACGAGCGGACCGCCGGGAAGTGGCCTGACCGGCATGCGCGAACGGATCAGCGCGCTAGGTGGCAGTGTCGATCTGCGCACCGGATCAGCCGGTGTTGCCGGAGCCGGTACGTCGCTCCTCGTGCGGTTGCCGCGCGACACCTCAGAGCGACCGGCCCAGACAGCGGGAGCCGGTCAGTGACGATCTCTGTCCTGCTCGCCGAGGACCAGCGCATGGTCCTCGGCGCGTTGGGCACCCTGCTTGCCCTGGAGACGGATCTCGAGGTCCTCGGAACGGTCGACAACGGTGACGACGCGCTCCGGCTCGCCGACTCCCTCCGCCCGGACATCCTCGTCACCGACATCGAGATGCCCGGCCGCACCGGCCTGGACGTGGCAGCGGAGATCCAACGCCGTCGGCGGCCGACGAAGGTCGTCATCGTCACCACTTTCGCGCGCGCCGGCTACCTGCGCCGTGCTCTTGAGGCCGGGGTCGGCGGCTACCTGCTCAAGGACGCCCCCTCGCGCGTCCTGGCCGAGGCCATCCGCACGGTTCACGGTGGTGGCCGGGTCATCGACCCGGCACTCGCCGTCGACGCATGGGCCGAGCAGGATCCCCTCACGGACCGGGAGCGCCAAGCGCTTCGCCTCGTCGAGGACGGCCTGACCAATGCCGAGATCTCGGCCCACCTGCATCTGTCCGAGGGCACGGTCCGCAACTACCTCTCCGAGGCCCTGCACAAGCTCGGCGCGTCCAACCGCACGGCGGCGGCCCGGCTGGCCCGGGAGCGCGGGTGGCTCTGAGCGTCTTCCGAGGGCCCGACTCCCGAGCCCACGACGCCCTTCGGCTCGTGCTGCCTTCCCCCAGGCTGTCGTCTCAGGCATCCTCCGCCCACAGGGCCCGCGGGCACTCGAGCCAGGGCTCAGAGGCCGAGCTCGTGCAGGAAGTCCCGGGTCCGGGTGGCGATCACATCGGGGTCCTCGCCGTGCACGTAGTGCCCGACGTCGAGCCGCTCGTACCGTCCACCCGCCGCTTCGGCGTACTCCATGAGGACCTCGACCCACCCCACCGGGAGACCCTCACCGGTGGAGATGAAGAGGTACATCGGCACGTCCGGAATGCCCTCGGCGGCAACGGCATCGGCGTTGGCCTGAGTGATGTCGATCTCGGCGCGCATGTCGTCCGTGAGCGTGCGCCGATACACCAACGAGCAGTATGCGTCGGCCTCCTCCGCATCCAGGTGACGGATCGCAGGAGTCTCGCGGCAGAGCGACGGAGCCAGCCGGATCAGCCCCGTCCTTCCGGCAAGGCTGATCATGGAGAGCATCAGGCCTGATGGCGGCGGCTCCTCGTAGATGCGCGGGGTGGAGGGGTCCAGGCCCACGATGGCGACCACCTCATCGGGATGACGACTGGCCCAGTGCAGCGCCTCCAGACCGCTCATCGAGTGCGGCAGCAGGACGTACGGCGGGCTCTCACCGGCCGAGCGCAACGCAGACCGACTCTCCTCCACGACCGTCTCGATGTCCCGTGCGACACCACCGCTGTCATCGCTCCAGCCGTACCCAGCGCGTTCGACCACGACCGTGCGGTACTCGTCCGAGAGGCGGCTGTACAGGCCCTTGAAGTCGAGCACCGGTGCGGCGGTTGCGCTGCCGGACAGGAAGACGAGAGTCGACTGCCCCTGCCCCTCCGCGTAGACGTGGAGACGATGACCATTGACCGCTACGAGCTGTCCCGGCGGGGGATGAGCAGCCTCTTCACGCGGCGTCTGGACCCGGTGGTTGACGTAGCTGCCCGCAATCACCAGCGCCACGACCACGACCATGGCCAGCGCCAGCCACATGAGGACCTTCAGGAGTCTCTTCATGTTCCTCGCCGCACCTCGGCGCTGCTACTCCGCCACCGGCCCACCGCATACTCCTCCGTCATCAGCCCCTCGCGGGCGGCAGGGCCGCTGGGGGAGTGGCTCATTCATGGCTGGGGGGCTCGTCGACCTCTCCGGCGGCATGGCGGGCGAGGACGAACAGCAGGTCGCTGAGCCGATTGAGGTAGACGACGACCTGGTCGGAGACGTCGGCTCCGGCTCGCGCGGCGCGAATGGTGTGCCGCTCGGCCCGCCGCACGACGGCGCGGGCTACGTCGATGGCGGCCGAGGCGCGCGTAGCGCCCGGAACGATGAAGACCGGCTTCAGCGGGCGGCGGGCCACGAGATCGTCGATGGCACGTTCGAGGGCGTCGACCATGTCCGGGGTGACCCGGGACAGCCCTGGGGCGGCCCGGTCCCGGGCGCGTGGGTTGGTCATCAGGTCAGCGCCAACGACGAACAGCTCGCGTTGCAGCCGCTGGACCAGCTGGGACAGCTCGAGCTGGCCATCCTCGTGGAGGGCCCGTCGCGCGCTGCCAAGGACGGCGACCGCCTCGTCGGTGTCTCCGCACGCCTCGACCAGGGCGTCGTCCTTGCCGACGCGACCCCCGAAGAGCCGCCCGGTCGTGCCGTCGTCGCCGGTCTTGGTGTAGATCGTCGAAGCCGCGCCGCTCACGTCATACCTCCTCATCCGCCAGTCTTCCCCAGGGCTGAGGTTCTGCATAGAACTCCTCGGTGTGCAACGCCCCGGGCGGGCAACCGAGGTCGCGCACGACCGCAACGCAGGCTGCGACGAATCCTGGTGAGCCTGCGATGAAGACGTCGTGCCGGGACAGGTCGGGCAGAAGCGCGGGCAGGACGTCGGGGACGTGGCCGGTCGGCGGCGGACCGGAGGCACGGGTGAGCGTGCGGACGTATTGGAACCTGTCGTGGTCCTGGTCCCAGGCGGTCAGGCGTGCGTGGTGGATCAGGTGCTCCTCGGTGCGCGCGGAGAACAGCAGCGTGAAAGGCTCCGGCAGCCCGCGACGAATCGCATCCTCCGCCAGCGCCAGGATCGGGGCCAGCCCCGAGCCGCCGGCCAGTCCGAGAACGGGGCGACCGGAGTCCGGATCGGCCAGGAAGGTGCCGTAGGGGCCGGAGACGACGAGCGCTACGCCGAGAGGTGCGTCCCGAGTCAGCCACCTGCTCGTCACTCCCTCAGCCACGTCGGTGACCAACAGGGTGAGCGCCCCGGAAGGGTCCGGTGCGTTCGCGACCGAGTACGACCGCGGGGGGATGCGGTAGTCGTCGTCGCAGACCAGGACGTACTGCCCGGGCAGGAACTCCAGCGGGCGGCCGGCCGGCTCGAGGCTCAACTCAGCCACGACCGGAGTCACCCACGCCCGGCCGACGAGGACGTACCTCAGTTCCTCAGGCACCGGAGCCAGTGGCATCAGATACCCCTATCCCTTCGGATCGGTGGCTGTGAGAAGGATAGAGGCTTTGGCTTCGCGGGGTTACGCCCGAACCGACTCCGGGGCCAGCCGCGTCCGCGACAGGACGGCGTCATCGAGTGCACTGTCCACGGGCTTGGCGGGGAGCGGCTCGAACCGAGCAGTGAAGAACCTCAACGACGGCGGCTCGTAGACGAACCGCAGGCCGCCGATCTCGTCCCGGCGCTCATAGAGAGCGATGACTGCATCGGCAACGACGTCGAGGTGCCGGTCGGTGTAGACCCGGCGGGGGATGGTGAGGCGTACCAGCTCCAGACGCGGATAGCGGTGCTGACCGTTCTCATCCCGACCGGCGGAGACGATGCCACGCTCCATCGAGCGCACGCCCGACTCCACATAGAGCTCCGCCGCGAGGGCCTGAGCAGGGAACTCGTCCTGAGCGAGGTGGGGGAGGAACGCCCTGGCGTCGAGGAACACGGCGTGGCCACCGACCGGGGTCACGATCGGGACCCCGGCCTCCTGGAGCCGACGGCCGAGGTAGGCGACCTGCCCGACCCGGTGGGCGAGGTAGTCGTCGTCGAGGGCCTCCACCAGCCCCTGCGCCAGGGCCTCCATGTCGCGGCCCGCCATGCCGCCGTAGGACGGCATGCCCTCGTAGACGACGACGAGCTCGCGGGCCTTGACGAGGATCGACTCATCGCGCATCGCGAGGAAGCCGCCGATGTTGACCAGACCGTCCTTCTTGCCGGACATGGTGAGGCCGTCGAAGTAGCTCATCATCTCCTTGGCGATCTCCCGGGTGCTCTTGTCCCGGTACCCGTCCTCGCGCTGCTGGATGAAGTACGCGTTCTCGGCCAGCCGGGTCGCGTCGGACCAGTGGACGATGCCGTGGGCCTGGCAGAACTCGTGCACCTCGCGGATGTTCTGCATCGAGACCGGCTGTCCGCCGGCGAGATTCACGGTGACTGCCTGGTTGACATAGGCGATCTTCTCGGCGCCGTGCTCGGCCACGAGCGCCTCGAGCTTGGCGAGGTCGATGTTGCCCTTGAACGGGTGGTCCGCCGTGGGGTCATGTGCCTCGTCGATGACGACATCGACGAAGATCCCGCCGGCCGCCTCCTGGTGGTAGCGGGTGGTCGTGAAGTACATGTTGCCCGGTACGTACTGTCCGGGCGTGATGAGGATCTTGCTGATGAGGTGCTCGGCTCCACGTCCCTGGTGGGTCGGCACGGTGAAGGGGAAGCCGTAGTTCTGCTCCACCGCCGAGCGGAGCCGTTCGAACGAGACGGACCCCGCATACGCCTCGTCGCCCAGCATCATCATCGACCACTGCCGGTCACTCATCGCGTTCGTGCCGGAGTCGGTCAGCAGATCGATGTAGACCTTCTGCGACGGCAGGAGGAAGGTGTTGTACCCCGCCTGCTCGATCGCTTCCTCCCGCTCCTCGCGGGTCGTCACGACCAGCGGTTCCACCATCTTGATCCGGTACGGCTCGGCCAGGTGCGACATCGCGGACTCCTCTCGGGATAGGTCTTTGCCCAAGTCTTACGCCTAGGATTACTAGTCGCAACGTGACTAGTCATGACAAGACAATCTGTACGAACTGCCAGCCCGGAGCGGGCATTGAGTGGTCAAGATGATCAGATACAGGTGTATGCGACCCGCAGTGGGCTGATCGCGAACCGAGGGCGTGGGCCGGGTTGGCCCACGCCCTCGGCGCGGTGGAGCGTGCGGATCAGCTACTTCAGCCTGACCGTGACGCCGCCGGAGAACATCGAGTCGTGGAGCTCGATCTCGACCGGGGTCGAACCCTCTGGCATGTCGAAGACGAGCGTCCCGCTGAGCGTGTTACCCGGGTTGATGTCCTTGAGCCACATGTCGTTGTCCTCGAGGTAGATCCCGGCTGTCGTGCTCGCCTCGAAGGTGCGACCCTGCTCGTCCTTCACCCGCTGGTTGCTGTCGGACATCATCTGCGGTTCGTCGCCGATGTTCGTCACCGTGAGGTGGATGAGATGGAAGCGGCCCTGGGCCTTCTCACTGAGGAACTCGCTGCCGATCTCGGTCCCGCCGTCCTCGACTCCGGTGACGACGAACTCGAACTTGCCGTCCCGCACAGCGTCGCCGATGCCGGGCTGCTCGGGCGCGGCCGGCTCCTCGGTTGCGGACGCCTCGACCGTCCCCTCCTCCGTCGAGGCGTCCGCGGCTTCGTCGGTCGCGTCGTCGGCGACTGCTGCTGCACTGGTCTCGGTCGGAGCAGCGGCCTGCTCTCCCTCGTCCCCTCCGCCGCCGAGGTTGGCGGCAATGGCGAAGAACACGATGAGCGCGAGGATCGCGGTGAGCACCTTGTGCCGGGCGAACCAGCTCTTCTGCTTCTCCGGTGGTGCCGGCGCTGGCGGGTTCGTGGGCTGCCACTCGGTGCTCGGTGGCTGGGGAGTGACTGGATTCTGTGTCATGGCGGATCTCCTTGTCCTCGTGGTCGGTTCGTGACGTCCTCAGTCCATCCCGGAGTGCACCGACGTGTCCTCGGGCCACTGGTCAGACCTGTCAAGCCGATCGGGGGAGGGACACGACACGACAGCGAGCCGATAGGGGGAGAAGCTCTGTCGGCGCAGCGTCCTAGAGTCAGGGATATGACGACAACTGCACCAAGGCCGGCGACAGGCGCCGCCGGACGCTGGAAGGAGGTCCTGCGCAGCCCGACGCTGCGCACCTGGGTCTTCTACGTCCCCGTTGCCGTCTTCAGCTCGACCCTGGCCGCCGCCAACTGGGATGCCCGCCGGTCCGGACCCGGAGGGGTCGAGCAGGCGGGCGGACTGTCCATCTTCCTCTGGCTCGCGGGCATCCTGATCGCTGTCTCGCTGGCCTGGCGACGTCGCTACCCGGTGCACGTCGCCCTCCTCACAGCAGCCGTCACCCTGCTCCTACCGCTCGACCCGGTGGCTGCGCTCATCGCATTCGGGTCCCTCGCGGTGCGACGGCTCGACCGCGTGGTCGCCGGGGTCGCCGGCCTGACCTTCCTCGCGACCCTGGCGTCGACCTGGCGGGACGGGCGTGCCACCAGCACGGAGGGCTCCTTCTGGCAGCTCCTCCTGGCCCCACCGGGGGAGGGCGCAGTCCTCGAGCCGTTGTCCTGGTGGACGACGCTGGCGATCGCGCTCGCCCTGACTGCAACCTCGTTCGGAATCGCGATGCTCGTCCGGGACCGTCAGCGCACCCTGGCCACCCGCGAGGAGGACCAGGTGCATCAGCAGGTGGTCGCAGGCCTCAACGACGAGCTGGCCCGCCAGGCGGAGCGGGAACGACTGGCGCAGGAGGTCCACGACGCTCTGGGCCACCGGCTCTCGCTGCTCTCACTCCACGCCGGCGCCTTACAGATGCGGGCTGGAGATGATCCCGCTCTGCGGGAGTCCGCCGGTCTGGTCCGGTGGGGTGCCGAGCAGGCGATGACTGATCTGCGCAGCCTGTTGACGATGCTCAGGAAGCCCGGCGGCCCGGACGTCGCGGACTCGATCCCGAGCCTGCGCGACATGGCGCTCCTCATCGACGAGACCTCCCGCACGGGTGTGACCCTCGTGTCGACGGTCCAGCTCGAGTCCATCGACGAGCTCGACGATCTCACCAGCCGCAGTGCGTTCCGCATCGTGCAGGAGCTCCTGACCAATGCTCGACGGCACGCGCCCGGTATGGGCGTGCGGATCCTCGTGCGTGCTACACCGGCGGGCGGGGTGGAGATCGAGGCAGCGAATCACCTCCTGCCCACAGCAGCGGCAGAGGTCGTCGCCGGCGGCGGCTTGTCCGGCATCGCCACCCGTGTCGAACAGCTGGACGGTCAGTGGCGCTGCTGGGTCGATGAGGAGCGGGTGTTCCGAGCGGCCGCCCACCTGCCCTGGGTGCCCCGCCGTCCCGACACTCCGGCGCCGGCGACCTGGCAGATGGAGGAGGCGCAGTGAGCGTGCGAGTGCTCCTCGTCGACGACGACCCTCTGGTGTGCCGAGGCCTGGAGCTTCTTCTCGATGCCGACCCCGAGATCACTGTCGTCGGCTCGGTGCACGACGGTGACGCAGTGATCGATGCCGTCCACCGCCACTTCCCGGACGTCATCCTCATGGACGTCCGCATGGGCCGGCAGGACGGGATCACCACGACGGCTGCGCTGGCCCGACTGAACCAGCCGCCGAAGGTCATCGTCCTCACCACCTTCGACCACGACGACATCCTGCTGCGCGCGCTGGATGCCGGAGCCGCCGGCTTTCTCCTGAAGACAGCGGCGCCGCAAGAGATCATCTCGGCCGTGCGCAACGTCGCGGCCGGGGAGGGAGCCCTGTCGCCGCGTAGTGCGAGGCAGGTGGTCGAGCACCTCCAGCATGACGAGCAGGCGTCGGCTCGACGAGCCGCTGCCGAGCTGGTCAGCGCGCTGACCGCTCGTGAGCTCGACATCGTCCGCCGTGTGGCTGCGGGACGGACCAACTCCGAGATAGCGGCCGAGCTCTACATCGGCGAGGCGACGGTGAAGACCCACCTGGCCAGCGCACAGACCAAGCTCGGCGCGCGCAACCGGGTCCAGGTCGGGGTCGTCGTCGCTCAGGCGGGCCTGCTCGATGCCGACCTCACTGGCGACGGCTCGACCGGGGGTCGCTGATGCAGACCTCAGCCGCGCTGCGCATGGCGCGTGCACTGATGGACGAGCACGGCCTGCAAGGCTGGACCGTCAGCCTCGACCGCGCCAAGACGCGGGCAGGGGCGATGTTTCCCAAGCAGCGGCGGATCTCCCTGAGCGGGCCGCTGACCCGTGTGCACGACGAGGATCAGGTGCGCGACACGATCCTGCACGAGATCGCCCACGCGCTCGTCGGCCACGAGCACGGGCATGACGCGATGTGGAGGGCGAAGGCCCGAGAGCTGGGAGCGTCGGACCAGCGGTGCTTCAGCTCGGAGGCGGCCCGTGAGCTTGCGCCGTTCATCGGCACCTGCCCGGTCGGCCACGAGGTGCGACGGCACAAACGCCCCACCCGGCTGGTCTCGTGCTCGCAGTGCTCGAGTCGCTTCGACCCGCGGTACCTCTTCGAATGGACCTATCGAGGTCACTCCTTCTCTCATGCGCCGTCGTACGCCACTGCACTGGCGGAGCTGAGGTCGAAGGGTGATCTTCCCGCACCCACGAGCCCGACGCTGCGGCTCGGCGCTCTGGCACGGATCGTTGCCCAGGGTCGCTACCACGGCAGGACGGGGGAGGTGGAGGCCGTGGGTCGGACGCGGTACCAGGTGCGTATCGACGACCTCGTTCTCACCGTGCCTTTCGACCTCGTCGAACCGGCCTGAGCGGGCAGGTGCGCAGCCTTGTCCGAGGTCCGTGCCACCGTCCGCGACGGTGAAGATCGCCGACTGGATCTGGGAGAGGTCCCCGACACGCTCTTTGAGCAGGTATGCGCGGCGCGCGGCGGTCGGCTCGAAGAGACGCAGTGCCCACTCCGGCTCGACGAATCCAGAGAGCACGACCACCCCCACGCGGGGGCGCTCCTGGGCTAACGTCTCGGCGAGTGCAATGCCCTCGTCGAGGTGGAGCGGCGGCATCCTGATGTCGGTCACGACGACGTCAGGATCATGGTCAGCGATGGCCGCGGTTGCTTCGTCCACAGATCCGGCCACCGCAACGACATCAACCTCGGGGATTGCGCCCACCAGCAGCCGCAGCCCCTCGCGGATCAGGTAGCTGTCCTCCGCCACGACCACGCGAAGGTGGCGCGGTGCGTCCATTGGGCGAGGTTATCGCGCCCGCTCGTCTCCCAGAAGGTCGACGGTTCGGGCGGAGGTCCATTGGCCGGAACCGTCGGCCCATCGGGTCAGGTCTGCCGCTGCGTGGAAGCCTGCTCTCTGGACTCCTTCAGGTCGGCCCGAACCTGGTGTGGCGCGGCTTCGGGGTGGTTCAGGTCGAAGGCGGGCCGCTCGGAGCGGATCCGGACGATCTGGTCGAAGTTGTGCCGTGGCGGCGGGCACGAGGTCGTCCACTCCAGGGAGGCTCCGTAGCCCCACGGGTCGTTGCTCTGCACGAGTGGTGCGGTCATGCTGGTCTTCACGACGTTCCAGATGAAGACCAGCGTCGAGAGCGCGAGGAGGGCGGCGCCGACCGTGCTGACCTGGTTGAGGAGCTGGAAGTTGTCCTCGGGCATGTAGTCGGCGTAGCGGCGGGGCATGCCCCAGATCCCGAGGACGTGCTGGATGAGGAACGTGGTGTGGAAGCCGGTGAAGAGCATCCAGAAGTGGATCTTCCCGAGGGTCTCGTCGAGCATCCGCCCAGTGAGCTTGGGCCACCAGAAGTAGTAGCCGGCGAACATCGCGAAGACCACTGTCCCGAAGACGGTGTAGTGGAAGTGGGCCACGACGAAGTAGCTGTCGGTGACGTGGAAGTCCAGAACGGGCATGGCCAGGATGACGCCGGTCAGGCCACCGAAGAGGAAGGTGACGATGAAGCCGCAGACCCAGAGCATCGGCGTGGCCATGACGACCTTCCCGCCCCACATCGTGCCGATCCAGTTGAAGAACTTCACGCCGGTGGGTACGGCGATGAACATGGTCATGATCGCGAAGAACGGTAGGAGCACCTGTCCCGTGGCGTACATGTGGTGGGCCCACACGGACATCGACAGGGCGGCGATCGCGATCGTCGCGTAGACGAGGGTCTTGTACCCGAAGATCGGCTTGCGGGAGAAGACCGGGACCACTTCGGAGATGATCCCGAAGAAGGGCAGGGCGATGATGTAGACCTCTGGATGGCCGAAGAACCAGAAGAGGTGCTGGTAGAGCATCGGCCCGCCGGAGGCCGGGTCGTAGATGTGGGCGCCGAACCTTCGGTCTGCACCGAGCGCCAGGAGTGTGGCGGTGAGGACGGGGAAGACGAGGAGCACCATGATGGACGTGACCAGGACGGTCCAGGTGAACACCGGCATCCGGAACATCGTCATGCCCGGAGCGCGCAGCGTCAGGATCGTGGTGATGAAGTTGACCGATCCGAGGATGGTGCCGAAGCCGGCCAGGCCGAGGCCGAAGACCCACAGGTCGCCACCCAGACCCGGGCTGTAGACCGAGTCGCTGAGTGGGACGTAGGCGAACCAGCCGAAGGAGGCCGCGCCGTCCGGGGTGAGGAAGCCCGACGCCGCGATGAGTCCGCCGAAGAGGTAGAGCCAGTAGGCGAACATGTTCAGACGCGGGAACGAGACGTCCGGTGAGCCGATCTGCAGCGGCACCAGGGCGTTGGCGAACGCCGCGAACAACGGCGTCGCGAAGAGCAGCAGCATGACCGTGCCGTGCATGGTGAACAGCTGGTTGAACTGCTCGGCATTGTCGACCACCTGGAGTCCGGGCGCCCACAGCTCCGCCCGGATGATCACGGCCATCACGCCGCCGGCCATGAACCACATGAATGAGGTAAAGAAGTACAGGTTGCCGATGACCTTGTGGTCCGTGCTCGTGACCCACTCGCGCACCTGAGCCCCGAGCCCTAAACGCGCCCGAGAGCTCCGTGCCGGCATCCCCGATGGGGGTCCGGTCCGTCGCAGAGTCCTCGATTCGATCACCAAGACGCGAGCGCCTCCTCAATTTTCACAAGTCTAGTGGAGAAAATAGGGGAATGCGAGGCCTTGCGCCGTGACAGACTCTGAGGATCTTGCAGCTGTGACGCCTCCAACTGGGTGGGCCGAACATCTGCGCGTGGGATCGGTCGTCGCGATCGTCGGGGAGGTTCGCTATGCGGTGCAGTTGGGCCTGCAGGGCTGCTGTGCCCGGTTCAGAGGGCCTCCAAGAGGGCGAGAAGCTTAGAGCGGGTGTGTGGCTCGTCGAGGACCTCGGCGATCCAGGCGGCGGAGTCCGCCCGCGATGGGGAGCGCGGATTCGGCTCCAGCCAGTCAGAGGCGGCAATCTCGGTGATGTGCCCGAGCTGGGCGATCAGCATCGAGAAGTGCTCACGGCGAGTCACCCGCGCAGGCCCGCCGGCCTGTTCGTAGCTGGTGACCAGGTCACGGGCCCGGCCAGGGTCGGAGCGGGCGAACTCGAACAGCACACAGCCGAGCTCGTGGGAGGGGTCGGCCGGGCCACTGTCGTCCCAGTCGATGACGCACACTCCATCATCGCCTGTACTCAGGAGGTTGTCGGCCCACAGGTCTCGGTGGCAGGTCCGCAGCTGGTGGGGCGGCTCGATCCAGGCATCGAGGGCGACCAGCTCATCGCGCAGGTCGGCGAGCCTGGACGCAAAGGGCGCACAGGCCTCGGTGAGCTGCTCGACCAGCCGGTCCCAACGGTCGGCACCGACCGGGTGGCTGAACCAGGGGTCCACCTCGTTCTCATCGGGTTCGGCGCTGACGACCTGATGGATGTCGGCGACCACGGCGCCGACCAGCCCCGGGTCCAGGGTCGCGTCTGGCGGGAGGAGGTCGACCCACTCATACACACGCGCCTGGCCGGCATCGAGGGGCGCGAACACCGTCCCGTCGATGGTGCGTATCACTTGAGGCGTCGGCACCCCGGCAGCGTGGGCCGCCTCATGGAAGGCCGTGGAGGCACGCACCTCCTCCTCCGAGCACGTCTCCAGCGGGACTTTCACCGCCCAGCGCCCGTGCGTGGTCTCCAGCCGCCACACCAGTCCCTGCTTACCGCGAGCCCGGCACCCCCACCGACCAGCCCTGGATCGAGTCCCTCTTCGGCCACGCCAAGACCGAGCACCCGCACCTGGAGAAGATCACCGACCCCGGCATACTCGAGGCCGAGCTCACCCTCGTCAAGGACCGCTACAACACCCTGCGCCTGCACGCCGGGATCGGCTACGTCACCCCCGACGACGAACACCTCGGCCGAGGCGAGCAGATCCGCCAGGCACGCCGCGAAGGCATGGCCGCTGCACGCCAGAACCGGATCGACTACCGTCGATCACACCAAGGAAAACAGTCATGACCACGACCGCACCTTGGTTGGGAATTAATCCCGCGGAATGTCTCAAAGACTCAGACACACGTCAGTGCTGCAGCGCCCGGTTCGACAACCCCGCCCGCGCGTCACGACGGATCGCTGCATACAACTCAACACGAGACCCCGGCGACATCACCGACCCCTTCACCACCAACTGGAAGGACCGGCCCATCCTCCTCCCCGGACCACCGTGATGTCGATACTCACCTACACCCCTTCCCCGAGCCCCTCACCGCTGTCGGGTCTGACCTCCACCCGCTGTCAGGTGTCACCTCCGTAGTCACGTCGCCGACGTTCAGCCCAGAGGTGCTCGATCCGACGGTTGACCTGCTGGCGTCCCTGGCCGGCGAAGGCCCGGCCCTGGAGTTCGCGATCGGAACCGGCCGGGTCGCTGTCCCGCTCGCTGAGCGCGGCATCCCGGTGAGCGGGATCGAGCTCTCTGAGCCGATGATCGACCAGCTACGCACCAAGGCCCCAGCCGAGCTGATCCCGGTGGTCATCGGTGACATGGCCACCACGAGAATCGAAGGTGAGTTCTCGCTGGTGTACCTGGTGTTCAACACGATCGGGAACCTGCGAACCCAGGACGAGCAGGTCGAGTGCTTCCGCAACGCCGCCGACCTCACCCCGGGTGGGCACTTCCTCATCGAGCTGGGAGTGCCCGCACTCCGGCTCCTTCCGCCCGGACAGACAGTCGTGCCATTCGAGGTCACCGACCTGCATACCGGCCTCGACACCTACGACCCCGTGACCCAGCAAGCCACGTCGCACCACTACACCCGACTCGAGGACGGCACCTACCAGTACTCGGTGAGCAACTTCCGCTACATCTGGCCCGCCGAGTGCGACCTGATGGCCCGGCTGGCAGGACTGCGTCTCGCTGGACGATGGGCGTACTGGGACCGCTCCGACTTCACCAGCGAGAGCACCAGCCACATTTCCCTCTACCGAAAACCCGCCACCGTCACTTGATCACCGCCGCTGGCAGGGTCGCTACTCCCCGCTCGTGAGGAACCTGGCTGTCGCCATAGCAGCAGCGATCCTCCCCACGACTGGCGGCGCGCACCAGCCAAGGCGGGCTCAGCGCGGCATATGGAACCACTTGGGGAACGCCATGACCTGCGACAGGTCGCCGCTCACCGCGATCTTGCCGAACACGACCATCTTCACCGGGTTGCTCCGCCCGGTGATCAGACGGAGGAACTCCAACAGTCCGAGTCGCAGGGTGCCGCCGCCACGGTCGGTCGGTTCCTTCTCGGTGTGGCAGATACCGTCCTCGATGACCACCGCATACGCGAGGTCGGGCTGGCTGTCTGCCGTGATGCGGAAGGTGACTCGAGCACTGCGGCCGACCGCCCTGTCCGCCTGGAAGCCGCGGGGGATGCCGCCGAAGACGTGGTCGAGGAGCCGCTCCCGGCCCGGACCGCTGACCGAGCGCACCTCGGTCTGGGTCAGCGAGTCCACCCAGGCGCCGAATTCGCGCGCCTCCATCGCGATGACGCGATCGACGTCGATGCTCATGAAGAGGAGTGGTCGCGGAGGGGGATCGTCTCAGCGAGCGCGCTGGGCATTCCGGTCGATCTCGTGAGCGATCTCCGGAAGGCGCGGGACCGGCAGGTCGTGCGCCATGTCGGGGAACATCACGAGCTTCGAGTGCCGGATCGCTCGCGCGGTCGCGACGCCACCGCTGGGCATGACGAGCTTGTCCCGGAGGCCGTGGATGATGACCGTCGGGCAGCTCACCCCGCGCAGCGCACGCGTGCGGTCCGGGCTGGCGCCGATGGCGATGAGCTGGCGCATCCCGCCGATGACGTCGGTGCTGCGCTCGTAGGAGAGCTCGACCATCTCCCGGACCCGCTGCTCGTCGAAGTGGGGTCCGGAGATCAACCGCCATGTCCTCATGGAGCGCTCGATGGCGCCCTCGCGGTCCCGCGGCGGCACGGAGAGCATGGTCGTCCGCAGCCCGCGAAGGAGGGCAGGGTGGACCCGTCCGACCGTGCGCGCACCGGTGGTCGACATGATCGAGCACAGCGAGGCGACGCGCTCCGGATGGTCGATCGTCAGCTGCTGGGCGATCATGCCGCCCATCGATGCCCCGACCACGTGGACCTTGTCGTGGCCGAGGTGGTCCATGAGGCCCACGAGATCCGCGGCCATGTCGGCGATGAGGTAGTCGGGGTTGGCGCGCTTCGGGTTGAGCACCGACGCGAGCACCGCGCGCCGGTGCGGGGGTGGGCCGGGCGTCTTGGTCGACAGGCCGATGTCGCGGTTGTCCATCCGCACGACCTGGTAGCCGCGACCGACGAGGTCGTCGATGAGCTCCTTGGGCCATGCAACCATCTGGGTGTTGAGGCCCATGACGAGATAGAGAGGGACGCCCTCCCCGAAGACCTCGTACTCCATCTCGATCCCGGGACTGACTGTGGCTCGCGGCATGGGGGCAGTCTATGCGCGTACTGAGCATGCGCTTAGCATGAGCGCCATGTCGGATCCTGTTGTGGGCGGCACCCCCCGGCCGCGTCGCGCACTCGTGCTGGGCAGCGGTGGTCACACCGGAATCGCCTGGGAGGTGGGGCTGCTCACGGGTCTGCAGGACCTCGGGATCGATCTCGGCGCCGCCGACGTCCTCATCGGCAGCAGCGCAGGGTCGGTCGTCGCTACCCGGCTGGCTCTCGGCACCGATCTCCGAGAAGCGATCGAGCTGTTCGACTCACCTGTCGTGGCCCGGACCGGTGCCAGCATGGGCCCTGGGGTCCTCGCCCGGTATGTGCTGGCCGGCTTCCGTCCGGGTTCTCCGGCCCGGCAGCGCTCCTGGCTGGCGCGCCCGGCGGCCAAGGTCGCTCGGCTGGATGAGGACACCTTTGTGGCTGCGGTCTCCGAGGGCATCGGTGACGCGGACTGGCCGGACCGCGAGCTGCTCATCACCGCTGTGCGGGCGGACACGGGGGAGGCGGTTGCCTTCACCAAGGAGAGCGGCGTGCCGCTCGCCCGGGCAGTCGCGGCCAGCTGCTCGGTCCCGCTCGTCTATCCGCCCGTCACGATCCACGGAGACCGCTATGTCGACGGGGGCATTCGCACGGTGACCAATGCCGACATGGCGGCGGGTGCCCAGCGCGTCCTCGTCGTCGCGCCGATCGCCTTCGCGTTCCGGAAGGCCCAGCGGCCCAGGGCCCAGCTGGCCTCCCTCGGCCCCCAGGTCCGGTCGACCTGCATCGTCCCGGACAAGGCCTCGCTCGACGCCATCGGGCGCAATCTGCTCGACCCGAGTCGCGCCAAGGCTGCCCTGGCGGCCGGTGCAGCCCAGGCCGCGCTCGTCGCCGACCGCGTTGCGGCCGTCTGGGAGGACGCGCAGGCGCGCCTCGCGCGGGGTTGAGCGACTCTCCGCCTCTGGAGGACCTCGTTCGACTGCGTTCGGCGCTGCCCGTGGGAGACGGCGGGAGTGTCCGCCCCGGCGGGCCGGCTGTCGTCAGGCCTTGGCTGGCAGGGGAGTCCGTATGCAGTGGGCGGGTTGACGGGGCCCGTCAGGCTCCGGCGTCCAGGACCACGCGACCGGTGACCCGGCCCTCGAGCAGGTCGGTCGAGAGGGCGAGGACCCGGGACAGCGGCTCAGTGCGGGCGATGTCCCAGAGCGCGTCCGGTCGCAGCTCGCCGGCCAGTCGTTGCCACAGGGCGGCCCGCAGCTCGTTGTCGAAGTAGTAGCCCGTGTTGATACCGAGCAGGTTGACCGCCCGCAGGATGAAGGGCAGGACGCTGGTGGGCAGGTCGTTGCCCGCAGCGTTGCCGAAGGTCGCCACACTGCCACCGTGTCGGGCCGTGGACAACAGCCACGCGAGCGGAGCGCCGCCGACGCAGTCGACGGCTGCGGCCCAGCGGGCCCGTCCGAGGGGACGCAGCGCCGAGACGTCGGGACGGTCCTCGACGGCTGAGGCGCCGAGTCGGCGGAGCAGGTCGTGGCTCTCCGCCTTCCCGCTGACCGCGACCACCTCGTGCCCGAGTCGCGCCAGCATCGCCACCGCGAGCATCCCCGAGCCCCCGCTGGCTCCGGTCACGGCGACCGGGCCGCTGCCCGGGGTGAGCCCGTGCTCCTCGAGGCGGTGGATGGCCAGCGCTGCCGTCAGCCCGGCCGTACCGATCGCCATCGCGTCCTCCGGGTCCAGACCCTCGGGGAGGCGCACCACCCAGTCGCCCGGCACGCGCAGCCAGTTGGCCCACCCTCCGTCATGGTCCTCGGACAGCCCGAACCCGGTGACGACGACACGGTCGCCGACCTGGTATCGCGGGTCCTCCGATGCGGCGACGGTGCCGGACGCGTCGATGCCGAGGGTCAGCGGGTGCCGGCGAACGACGGGCGCCGTGCCCGTGGCGGCGAGGGCGTCCTTGTAGTTGAGGGAGCTGAATTCCACGCGGATGAGCACCTCCCCGGGGGAGGTATGCGGGTCGAGCTCGCCGTCCACCCACTGTGGCGAAGCGTCCGCAGTGAGCCTCCGCAACGAGCGCCCGGTGCCCAGTGATGCGTCCATGCGTGCCCCCTACTGCCCTGCGGCCGCGACGAGCTGGGCCCAGGTCACCATGGTCGGAGTGTGCCGGTCCTCGGTGGCGAGGGTGGCGATGGCCTGGGCGCGCTGCTCCCGACCGAGCTCGTCACCGAAGCGGTCGAGGAAGAGGATGGCGCGCGGGCGGGCCAGTCCGCCCATCATCTCGCGCACGTTGTCCATGAGCTCGACAGCGAGCGCGTCCAGGTCTGCGCCTGCGGCGTAGGCCGGCTTGAGCGCGACGGCTGCGACGATGCTGCGTCCGACGCTCGGGTCCTTGCGGACCGCGACGTCCACGGCGGCCACGTACGGATGCTCGGCGAGCACCTCGCGCACCTCGCTGAGGGAGACCAGCTGGCCGAAGATCGGCACGACGTCGTCGGTGCGGCCGAGGAAGATGACCTCGTCGGACCCGGTGTCGCGGACGGCCCGGTCGCCGGTCGCATACAGCCCCGGATAGCGCGTCCAGCGCGAGTCCGACACCGACGCGGCTCCGCCCTCGACGCCGACCGCCATGCCCGGCCAGCTCCGGCGCAGCACAGCCTCGCCGGGTTGACCTTCCGTGACGGCCGCACCGGTGCGGTCGACGATGTCCAGGCCGCAGTCCGGGAGGGGAACGAGCGGGGGAGTGTCCGGCAGGCCCACAACCCGCACGATCCCGCCGAGCTCAAGCTGGCCCCACGCGTCACCGAGCTCGAGCCGACCCCCGCCGAGCGTGTCCCTGAGCCACTCGCTCAGCTCCTCCTCGACGGGCTCGCCGGCGGTGATGACTCTCCGCAGGGTCGGCATGGGGGAGACCGAGGGCATCGATCGTGCCCAGCCGCGCATGGTGCGGGCGACCGACGGACTCGTCAGGAGGGTCTCGACGCCGTAGCGCTGGACGATGTGCCAGGCCCGCTCATGGTTCGGGATGTCGAGCGTGCCCTCGTACATGACGGCGGTGTCACCGCACGCGAGCGGTCCGTAGATGCCGTGGAACTGCGTCGCGACCCAGGTGATGTCGGCGGCGCACCAGAACACTCCGCCCGATGAGATCTGACGGTGGACGGCGATCGACGACGCGAGGACGCCGGCGGTGCCGTGCTGGATGAGGATCGGCTGACCGCGGCGGTTGGCCTGCGGCATGGTGCAGGCCGGGTGGTTCGCCCGCACCCGCAGCGGCTCGTCCTCAGCGGTGGTCGCCCCGGGCCGGGTGGCGGCGACGAGGTCGTGGTACCACCGATCCCCTTCGTACCAGGGCACGTCCATGCCGGTCCGCCGCACGACGACCGTATGCTGCACGGACTCGGTCGCGCTCAGGGCCTCGTCGGCGCGCGCCTTGAGCGGCAGGACCGTGCCGTGCCGCCAGGCGCCGTCCTGGGTGAAGAGCACCTTGAGGTTCATGCCGGCGAGACGGTCCGCGAGGGCCTCGGCGGGCAGGGGAGCGGGCAGAACGGTGTGGACCGCGCCGATGCGTGCACAGGCGAGCATGGCCACGACCGTCTCCGGCAGCCAGCCCAGGTGCAGCCCGACGCGGTCTCCGAATCCGACGCCGAGGGAGCGCAGCGCCCTCGCGAGCGCGCGGACCTGCTCGTGCAGCTCGCCGTACGTCAGCGAGCGCCGCTCCCCGGGCTCACCTTCCCAGTGCAGCGCCACCCGGTCGGCATGGGTGTCGAGGTGGCGGTCCAGACAGTTGACCGACAGGTTGAGCTCGCCGCCGGGGAACCAGGACCCGCCACGGGGACCGGGCTCCCAGAGCCGCTGGTACGGCACGTCGAACGTGATCTCGGCGGCGACGTCGTTCCACGCGGGGTCGGGCGCCCCGATGCAGGGCAGCTCAGACATGGCTCAAGGTCCTCCCGGCAGCGCGCGCTGCGCGGCTGAGACTGGCTGCCACCGCTGAGTTGTTCTCAGCGTGGGCGTCGGCAACCGCCGCCGAGAGGGCGCCGACCGCATTGCCTCTGCCATCGATCACAGGCACCGCTACCTCCGGGCTGATCGTCGGATCGTCGGGTGCCACCGCGAGCCACGGCGCCACTGCCCACTCGTCACGCGCTGCGACAGCCTTCTCCCTCTCGCCGTCGTCGAGCAGACGGAGCGCCTGCTCCCAGGAGGCGTCGTCCGAGCGAGCCGCGAGAAGGCGCCCGCCCGCGGTGAGGAGTGCGGGGTAGACCCGGTGGGTGTCCCGATAGGGCCCGCTCGAGGGCCCGTCGACCCGATCGACATAGACCACTTCACCGTGCACGAGCGTCATGACGTACAGGGTCGTGGACAGCTCGTCGTGCAGGGGAGAGAGGTACGGCCCGAGCGCGCCGAGGAGCGGAAGCCGGGTGAGGTAGTGCGCGGACAGTCGGGTGAGCTCGGGACCGAGGCCGTAGCGGGAGGACTGCTCGTCCTGCACCGCCAGGTCGGCGAGGACGAGTGAGCGGAGGAGCCGGTGCACCGTAGGCAGCGACATGCCCGAGCGCTCGGCCAGGTCGCTGAGCTGCTGAAACGCCGGCCCCTCGCCGAGGAGCTCGAGGAGCCGGACCGCGTTACGTACGGTGCCCAGACCACCCTTGCTACCGGCCTCCGCGCCGGGTGCGCTGTTCGGCACGAGTCACTCCTTCCGCTGATCGACCTGATTATCCACTATCGGTAGGAGCGTCAATCACATCGGGATAACGATTCCGATGTAGAGTGTTGCCTTCCAGATAGTGGAAAAGTATTGTCACACTACCTGTCCAGCGAAGACAACGAGCGAGGTCGCCTGTGGTCGTCCGTGCCTATCAGCACTCTCTGCGAGGCTCACACCTGCCTGCGGGGGCGCCCATCCTCGAGGTCGACGGCATCTCGTTGCGGTTCGGCGGTGTGCGGGCCCTCTCCGACATCTCCTTCACCGTCACCGAAGGCAGCGTCCATGCCGTGATCGGACCGAACGGCGCGGGGAAGTCGTCGCTGCTCAACTGCGTCAGCGGGCTCTACCACCCCCAGGAGGGGGAGATCCGCCTCTTCACGGCCGACGAGGGCTCCGGTGAGGTCCGCACGCACCGGCTCACCAGCCTCCCGCCGTACAAGATCGCCAGGTTGCGGGTGGCCCGCTCCTTCCAGAACATCGAGCTCTTCGCCCACATGACGGTCCTCGAGAACCTCATGCTCGGCCGCCACATCCACATGAGGCAGAGCGTGTTGGCCTCGATGCTGTGGTTCGGCCCAGCACGTCAGCAGGAGATCGACCACCGGCACCTCGTCGAGGAGGTCATCGACCTGCTGCAGCTGCAGGCGGTGCGCCACAAGACCGTCGGTTCCCTCGCATACGGCGTGCAGAAGCGGGTCGAGCTCGGTCGGGCCCTCTGCCTGCAGCCGGCGCTCCTCCTCCTCGACGAGCCGATGGCCGGTATGAACGCCGAGGAGAAGGAGGACATGGCCCGCTACGTCCTCGACGTCCACGAGCTGGCAGGGGTCACTGTCGTGCTCATCGAGCACGACATGAATGTCGTCATGGACATCTCGGACCGGGTGACCGTCCTCGACTTCGGCGCGAAGATCGCCGACGGCACCCCCGACGAGGTCAAGACCGACCCGGCGGTCATCGAGGCCTACCTCGGTGCCGAGGAGGACGATGCGGAGGTCCGGGACGCCGTCGCCAGGCTCGAGGCGGATCTCGAGGCTCGGGCGGACGAGGAGGAGGCCCGTGGCTGAGCACGCCCAGGCACGCACGATCTCCGTCGCCGACGGCTCGCTGACCGGGGCCGACGCGACCTTCCCGCGACTCCTCATGGGACTGGCGGCCAGTCGGCCCAGGGACGTCGCGATGCAGGAGAAGCAGTACGGCATCTGGCAGCCCATCACCTGGGCCCAGTACGCCGAGCGGGTCAAGGACGCGGCCCATGGCCTGGCCGCTCTGGGTGTGGAGCGCGGTGAGATCGTCGCCGTGCTCGGTGACAACCGTCCGGAGTGGCTCATCGCCGAGCTGGCCGCGCAGAGCATGGGCTGCGCCGTCGTCGGGATCTACCCGACGTCGATCGGTGAGGAGCTGCGCCACATCCTGACGCTCTCGCGCGCCCGCGTGGTGATCGCGGAGGACCAGGAGCAGGTGGACAAGCTGCTGCGGCTGCTGTCCGAGGAGGCCCCGGCCGACAGCGAGCCGCTGCTCGTGGAGCGGATCGTCTACTACGACCCGCACGGCCTGGAGCAGTACACCGAGTCCGTCCTGATGGAGTTCACCGCACTCGAGGCGCTGGGCAGGGACTGGGAGAAGAGCCACGCGGGCTGGTTCGAGGACCAGGTGGCCAAGGGTTCCGCGGAGGATGTCGCCGTCATCTGCACCACCTCCGGCACCACCTCCAAGCCCAAGCTCGGTGAGCTGACCCACCGCAACCTGCTCGCGATGGCCGAGCACCTCAACGCCATCGATCCCATCGAGCCCAAGGACCGCTACGTCTCGTTCCTGCCGTTCGCCTGGATCGGCGAGCAGATGCTCGCGGTGGCCTGCGGACTGTCCCGCGGGATCACGATCTCCTTCCCCGAGGACTCGTCCACCCAGAAGGCGGACCTGCGCGAGATCGGCCCCGACGTCATGTTCTCCCCGCCCCGGATCTGGGAGTCGATGCTCTCCGAGGTGCAGGTGCGGATCGACGAGGCGGGGTGGCTCAAGCGGAAGATCTTCGGCTGGGGCTACGACGTGGGTGACAAGGTCGCCTCCATGCGGGTCAGCGGCAAGAAGCCCGGCCCGGGGCTGCGGCTCATGCACGCGATCGCCGACCAGGTCGCGACGAGGCCGGTGCGTGACCAGCTCGGACTCGCGCGCCTCCAGCGCGGCTACACCGGTGGGGCGCCCCTCGGTCCGGACGTGTTCCGCTTCTTCCACGCCATCGGCGTCAACCTCAAGCAGCTCTACGGGCAGACCGAGATCTGCGGTATCGCGGTCATCCACCGCGATGACGACATCGCGTTCAACACCGTCGGGACCCCGATCCCCGGGACCGAGCTCAAGATCGACGACGACGGCGAGATCCTGCTCCGCTCCGCCTCGGTCTTCCGCGGCTACCACCGGGCCCCTGAGGCGACCGCAGAGGCGGTGGACGAGCAGGGGTGGCTGCACACCGGAGACGCGGGCTACATCGAGGAGGAGACCGGACAGCTCGTCGTCATCGACCGTCAGAAGGACGTGCTGACGGCGCCGGACGGCACCCGCTACTCGAGCGCCTTCATCGAGAACAAGCTGAAGTTCTCCCCGTACGTCGAGGAGGCGGTCACCTTTGCCCCCGGCGGCGCCGACGAGGGCATGACGGCCATGATCACCATCGACCCGGCGACGGTCGGGTCCTGGGCGGAGCACGAGCGTCTGGGGTACACGACCTACACCGACCTGGCCGGGAAGCCGGAGGTCTACGACCTCCTCGCCGAGGAGATCACCCGGGCCAACCATGACTTGCCCGAGTCGATCCGGGTCCGACGCTTCGTGCTCCTACACAAGCAGCTCGATCCTGACGACGACGAGATCACCCGCACCCGCAAGGTGCGACGCTCGGTCATCGCCGACCGCTACGCCGACATCATCGCGGCCCTGCGCGAGGGCAAGGACGACGTCACCATCCGCAGCCGCATCACCTATCAGGACGGGAGCACCGTGGAGCGCCAGCTCGTGCTGACCATCTTCGATCTGACGTCCTACGAGATCCCCAAGGGTCGCGGACGTCGACCGGTCTGGAGCGGCCGGCGATGAGCACCTTCCTCAACCTCCTGGTCTACGGCCTCGCCGACGGCGCGATCCTGGCGCTCGCGGCCCTGGGCTTCGTCCTGATCTACAAGGCGACGGGCGTCATCAACTTCGCCCAGGGCGAGTTCCTCCTCGTCGGCGCGTACATGTTCTACACAGCCTTCGTCGTGCTGCGGCTGCCACTCGTGCTTGCCGTCGTGTTCGGCGTCGTGGTGGCCACCCTTCTCGGTGTCGTCATCGAGCGGCTCATCCTGCGACCGATGGTCGGGGAGAGCGCGATCAGCATCATCATGGTGACGATCGGGCTCTCGATGCTGCTGCAGGCCCTGGTCCAGATGTTCTACGGCACCTCGCCCAAGAGCCAGCCGGCACTCCTTCCGCGGCAGTCCGTCTCCTTCCTCGGGGCCACGGTCCCGCTCAACCGGCTGCTCGTCATCGGCATCGCGGCCGTTGTGCTCACCGCGTTCACCGTCTTCTTCCGTTGGTCCCGCCACGGCATCGCCATGCGTGCCGTCGCCGACGACCAGCAGGCCGCCATGACGATGGGCATCTCGGTGCGCCGCATCTTCGCGATGGCGTGGGCCCTGGCAGCGGTGAGCGCGCTGGTCGCCGGTGTGCTCCTCGGCGACATCTCGGCCGTCGACCGCAACCTGGCATCCTTCGGCCTCCTCGTCTTCCCCGTCGTCATCCTCGGTGGCCTGGACTCCGTCCCCGGCACCATCGTCGGCGGCCTGACGATGGGACTGCTCAGTCAATACGTCTCCGGCTACCTCGACCCGGGGCTGGCCACTGTCATTCCGTATGTCGTGCTCGTGCTGATCCTCCTGGTCCGCCCGTACGGCATCTTCGGTGAGACCCGGATCGAGAGGGTGTGAGGACTGTGGCAGCGACCGCAACCGGTATCCACCACCGCAGCTACACCTCCGAGCTGCGCCTACGGGCCACCCGGTCCGAGTACTTCCGTCTGGCTCTGCTGGCGGTGGTTCTCCTCGTCGTGCCGTTCGCCCTGGGCAACTACTGGCTCTCCATCGTCAACACGATCTTCATCGCGGTGATCGGCGCGGTGGGCCTGAACATCCTCGTCGGGTACACCGGCCAGATCTCGCTCGGGCAGGGCGGGTTCCTCGCCGTGGGTGCCTACTCCTCGGCGATCCTGTCGGACCGGATCGGTGTCCCGGTCCCGCTGTCGATCCTCTTCGCCGTAGCCCTGACCGCCGTGGTCGGCACCTTCTTCGGGTTGCCGGGTCTGCGCCTGAAGGGTCTCTACCTCGCGATCGCCACACTGGCGAGCCAGCAGATCATCGAGTTCATCATCCGGCGCGACTACGGCGGCGTCCTCACGCAGGGCAAGGGGTACATCAACGTCGACCGCCTCGAGTTCCTCGGCTTCAAGATCGGTGCGCGCGCGGTCTTCGAGCAGCAGTGGTACTGGATCCTCATGCCACTCGCCGTGCTGGTCGTCCTCGCCGCACGCAACATCTTCCGGACCGGCCTGGGCCGCTCGTTCATGGCCGTGCGCGACCAGGACATCGCCGCCGAGGCAATCGGGGTCAACCTCACCCGGGCCAAGCTGACGGCGTTCGCCGTGTCCTCCGGATTCGTTGGGCTGGCCGGTGCGCTCACCGCCCACTACAGCGAGGTCGTCACCTGGGAGAAGTTCACCCTCGAGGTCTCGATCCTGTATCTCGCGATGATCATCGTCGGTGGTCTGGGCAGCGTCGCCGGAGCGGTCTACGGCGCAGTCTTCATGACGCTGCTGCCGGTGCTCATCCGCAACGTCGCCAACGCGGTCGAGGGGTCCGTGCCGTTCCTCGCCGACCAGCTCCCTGCGATCCAGAACGCCGCCTTCGGCGCGATCATCATCGCCTTCCTCATCTTCGAACCCCGAGGCCTGGACCGCATCTGGCAGCGGATGAAGGACTACATCCGGTTCTGGCCGTTCCGCTACTGACCCACAGTCCCTCACCGGTCGCCCATCACGGCAACCCCGAACATCACGTCTCATCAGCGGTATCACTCACATCAAGGAGAGAGAATGTTCCGAAAGACACGAGCCGCAGCCATTGCTGCAGCCGCCGCCACAGCCTTGGTGCTCTCCGCGTGCGGCGGGGACAGCGACACCGGTTCGACCGGTGACGGAGGGGAGGCCGGCGGCGACCCGATCCCCGTGGGCATCATCGCCGACCTGACCGGTGCGACCGGTGACGTCGGCGGCCCCTACAACGCCGGCATGCTCGCCTACGTCGAGCACCTCAACGCCAACGGCGGCATCAACGGCCGCGAGCTGAAGGCGATCTCGAACGACTACGCCTACGAGGTGCCGCGCGCCGAGGAGCTCTACAACCAGTACGTCAACGACGGTGTCGTGGCCATCCAGGGATGGGGGACCGGCGACACCGAGGCGTTGTCCGGCAGCGTCGCGAACGACGAGCTGCCGTTCATGTCCGCCTCCTACGCCGAGCCGCTGACCGACCCGGAGGACGCGCCGTACAACTTCGTCGTCGCGCCGACCTACTCCGACCAGATCCGGGTGGCGCTGAACTGGATCAACGAGGACTCCGGCGGCTCCGCCGAGGTCGCGGTGCTCCACCACGACAGCCCGTTCGGTAACGCCCCCGTCGCCGACGGCCAGGCCTGGGTCGAGGAGAAGGGCTACGACCTCGGGTACAAGGCGTACCCGATGCCCGGTGGTCAGCCGAACTACGTCGGTCTGCTCAGCCAGGCGCAGGCACAGGGCGCGAAGTACGTCATCATCCAGAACGTTGCGCCCCCGGCCGCGCAGGTCGCCAAGGACATCCAGGCCCAGGGTCTGGACATGACGATCGTGTGCCTCAACTGGTGCGCGAACGAGCTGTTCATCTCTCTCGCCGGTGAGGACGTCGCCGAGGGCCACGTGCTCATCCAGCCGATCACCCCGATGATCACCGAGCAGCCCGGTCACGAGAGCATCCGTGAGTACATGGAGGAGAAGGGCATGGACGAGAGCGACGTCAGTGTCTCCTGGGTGGCCGGCTGGGCCACGATGGACGTCATGGCCCAGGGCATCGCGAAGGCCCTCGAGAGCGGTGATGAGCTGACCGGCGCCTCGATCCGGGAGGCCCTTGAGTCGATGGGCCCGATCGACGTCGGTGGCCTCATCGGTGGCGGCGACGTGGAGTTCTCCGCAGAGTCGCACCGTGGCTCCGCGAGCACCGGTATCTACCGTGCCGAGGGTGGCCAGATGGTCGAGATCCAGGGTGGCGTCACGCCATGACCACCAGAGCGGCGCTCTCCCCGGAGGCGGCACCCGCCGCCTCCGGGGGCGCCCTCCTCGCCCTCAACAACGTCGAGGTCATCTACGACGACGTCATCCTCGTCCTGCGCGGGCTCTCCCTGGCAGTCCCGGAAGGCAAGATCGTCGCGCTGCTCGGCTCGAACGGGGCCGGCAAGTCCACGACGCTCAAGGCGGTCTCCGGTCTGCTGCCGAGTGAGCGCGGCGAGGTGACCGACGGATCGGTGACCTTCCAGGGGCAGGACGTCACCCGGATGGACGCCGCGGAGCGGGTCAAGCTGGGTATGAGCCTGTGCATGGAGGGCCGGCACGTCTTCGAGCACCTCACCGTCGGGGAGAACCTCGTCGCAGGCGCCTACACCCAGAAGAACAGCGCCTCCGACCTCGACCTCGTCTACAGCTTCTTCCCGAAGCTGGGCGACATGCGCAACCGCGTCGCGGGCTACCTCTCCGGTGGTGAGCAGCAGATGCTGGCCATCGGGCGTGCGCTCATGGCCCGTCCCAAGCTCCTCATGCTGGACGAGCCCTCCCTCGGCCTGGCGCCGCTGCTCGTGCAGGAGATCTTCGGCTACATCAAGCGACTCAACGAGGAGCAGGGCCTGACGGTGCTCGTCATCGAGCAGAACGCCAGGCGGGCCCTCGAGGTGGCTGACCACGGCTACATCATGGAGCAGGGGCGCATCGTCCTCGAGGGTCCGGCCAAGGAGCTCTCCGAGAACCCCGACGTCAAGGAGTTCTACCTCGGGCTGGGCGAGGAAGGCGGTCGCAAGAGCTACCGCGACGTCAAGCACTACAAGCGACGCAAGCGCTGGCTCTGACCTGCGCCATCGCTTCACCGTCGGGTGGGTGCGCGGGCCGACCAGCATACGGTCGGCCGCGCCCACCCCTGTCCCCGAGGAGCCGGGATGTCTCTCGATGCTGCCCTGCAGAGCTACCTGCAAAACCTGGACGACGCCGTGAGCCGGATGATGGCCGAGGCGGCGCGCGTCCCCGCGCTCGCCGTGCGGTGCGCCGCTGCCGGTGTCGACCCGTCGGCGGTCCGCTCGGTGGCGGACCTCTCCGCCTTGCCGGTGCTGCCCAAGGACGAGGTCGTTGCCCTCCAGGCCCAGGACCCGCCGTTCGGTGGCCTGCTCGCCGATGACGCCGACGTCGTACGGGTGTTCCAGTCGCCGGGGCCGCTCTACGAGCCGCAGCTCGCCGGCGCCGACAGCTGGCGGTGGGGCCAGGTCCTCAGCTCGATCGGGGTGGGACTGGGTGACACGGTGCTCAACTGCTTCGGGTACCACCTCTCGCCGGCGGGCGCGATGATGGAGTCTGGCGCCCTGGTGACCGGGGCGCGCGTCCTCCCCGGCGGCATCGGCAACCAGGACCTCCAGGCGCGGGCCATCGCCGACCTGGGCGTGACCGCATACACCGGCCTGCCCAGCTATCTGAAGGTCCTCGTCGAGCGCTTCGACGAGGCCGGTCTGCCGCGGGAGAGGTGGCGTCTTGACAAGGCGATGGTGACCGCGGAGCCACTACCAGACTCTCTGCGCGCCCTGCTCACCGAGCGGGTGCCGACCGTGCGGATGGCCTACGGAACGGGGGAGACCGGCCTACTCGCGTACGAGAACGGCGATGGGGCCGGACTCGTGCTCGCCGACGGGGTGCTCGTCCAGGTCTGCGAGATCGGCACGGGGGTCCCGATCACCGACGAGACCGAGGGCGAGGTCGTCGTCACGCTCCTGCGGCCCGACTACCCGCTCGTCCGGTTCGGCACAGGCGACCTCTCGGGCTGGATGCTGGGACCGGACGGATCGCTGCGGCTGCGGGGAGTGCTCGGCCGCACCGGCGCAGCGGTGAAGGTCAAGGGCATGTTCCTCCACCCGGCCCAGGTCGCGACGGTGATGAAGGACGTTCCCGGCGTCGCCGACTACCGCTTCGTCATCGACCGCGCCGACCACAAGGACATCCTGCGCTGTGAGGTCGTCGCGCTCGACGGTGCCGACGCCGACGGGCTGGTCGCCGAAGTCGGTTCCCGGGTGCGCGACGGCCTGCGGTTCAACGCCGAGGTGGTGCTCGTCGAGGCGCTGAGCGAGGGCGAGGGCCCGATCCTCGACACCCGGGACTGGGACTGACACAGGCCGGCGTCGCTGCCGGCTCCGATTCCGACCAGGCCTGAGCCGCATACCGTCCCGGGACGGCGGCGCGCGACCCCAGGAGTGCGCGCCGGGCCGGATAGGCTGCAGTCGACCCTGACCACCACGCCGGGTCCCGACACCAGATCCCGGCGCTGCCGCCCCAAGGATGTGGCTGTGACCGACCGTCGCGCACCGAGTGCTGACCCCGTGGACGCTTCGACCCTCATCGACCTCACCGAGAGCCATGTCGCCCGCGGCTACCACCCGCTGCCGGTGGTCCTGCGTGAAGGCTCCGGAGCCTGGGTCACGGACGTCGAGGGCAACCGCTACCTGGACTGCCTGGCCGGGTACTCCGCGCTGAACTTCGGTCACGGGCACCCGGACCTGCTCGCCGCAGCCCACGAGCAGCTGGACCGGCTCACCCTCACCTCGCGCGCCTTCTACAGCGAGCAGCTGGCCCTCTTCGGCGCCGAGCTCGCCGACCTCACCGGCAAGGACATGGTGCTGCCGATGAACTCGGGTGCCGAGGGGGTCGAGACGGCCATCAAGGTGTCGCGCAAGTGGGGCTACGAGGTCAAGGGCGTCCCCGAGCCAGAAGCCTCGATCGTCGTCATGGACGGCAACTTCCACGGACGCACCACCACGATCGTCAGCTTCTCCACCGACGACGTGGCCAGGAGCGGGTATGCGCCGTTCACCCCGGGCTTCCGGCTCGCCAAGTACGGTTCCATCTCGGCCGTCGACGAGCTCATCGACGACACGACGGTCGCCGTCCTCTTCGAGCCGATCCAGGGCGAGGGTGGCGTCATCATCCCGCCAGACGGCTACCTGCGCGAGCTCCGCGAGCTGTGCACCTCCCGCGGTGTCCTCATGGTCGCCGACGAGATCCAGTCCGGCCTCGCGCGCTCCGGGCGGACCTTCGCCTGTGACCACGAGGACGTCGTGCCCGACATCTACATCCTCGGCAAGGCTCTCGGAGGCGGCATCCTCCCGGTCTCGGCCATCGCCGCGGACGAGGACGTCCTCGGGGTCATCACCCCGGGCTCGCACGGCTCGACCTTCGGTGGCAACCCCCTCGCCGCTGCGGTCGGTCGTGCGGTCATCTCCCTGTTGCGGACCGGCGTCTTCCAGCAGCGTGCCACCGAGCTGGGGCAGCGTCTCGAGGAGGGTCTGCGGGGACTGGTGGGCCACGGCCTGGTCGCGGTGCGCGCTCGTGGCCTGTGGGCCGGACTGGACATCGACCCCACTCTGATGTCCGGCCGGGAGATGTGCGAAGGTCTACTGCGGCGCGGGTTGCTCGCCAAGGACACCCACGGCTCGACGATCCGGCTGGCGCCGCCGCTCGTCGTTACCGAGAAGGAGATCGACCTCATCGTGGATTCCGTCGCCGACGTTCTCCGGGAGCGCACCTCCGCATGATCTATGCGCTCACCGTCGCCATCTGCGCGGCAAGTCTGGTCCTCATGCTGCTCGCGGGGTACTTCGCGTTCCGGGACCGGCTCATCAACGACCTCGTCCTCGGCCTCGCGGCCCTCGTCTTCCTCGGTACTCTCGCCCAGGTCGTCATCGGTCTGGTCCGGGTCTCGGCCATCGAGGACGGCACCGAGGTGGCGACCTTCATCTCCTACCTCCTCAGCCTGCCGCTCATCCCGCTCGCCACGACCTTCCTCGCCATCAAGGAGAAGACGCGGTGGGCCATGGGGTCCGTCGCGGTCGGCGCCTTCGCCGTCCTCGTCATGACGGCCCGCCTCCAGCAGATCTGGGACCTCAATGTCTGACAGCACGCCAGGGTCTGACAGCACGCCGACGGTCGACCAGGCTCCCCGGAAGTCCCGATCCGCCCACGGACTCGGCTCAGGTCCCGGACTGATCATCGTCGTCGTCTACGGCGTCCTCGCGCTCGCGGCGACCGGCCGGTCGATCCTGCAGATCGTGGAGTACTTCGAGCGGGCGCCGCTGTCGTACGTGCTCTCCGCTCTGGCGGCGGTCATCTACATCGCCGCGACGTATGCGTTGGCCCGGGGCCACCGCCGCCTCGCCTGGGTCACGATCTCGATCGAGATGGTCGGTGTCCTCGTCGTCGGACTGGCGTCCTATCTGCTCCCCGACCTGTTCCCGAGCAAGACCGTGTGGTCGCACTTCGGCAGTGGCTACGGCTACGTCCCCCTCGTGCTGCCCGCCGTCGGCCTCTGGTGGCTCTCCCGCGGGAGCCGCGCACCGCATACCTCCTGATCGCTGCTGCCCGCAGCTGCCGCGGCGGCCCGGGGGACCTGCGTACCAGAACGTTCCTATTGTCACGTTCTGGTACGCCTGGCGGGTGGGGGGTGGGGTGGTGGGGGAGTGGGCGGACAAAGGGATCGGCGCCGACCACCCGTGCGGGTGGCCGGCGCCGAGCCGTGTTCAGTCAGGCGATGTGCAGTCAGGTGATCCCGGGGATCAGGACTGGGCTGAGCAGGCCTGGTCGTAGGCGAGCTGGTCGAAGGTCGTGCCGCTGTAGAAGCCGGTGAGGGCCGTGGTGCCCAGCGGGTCGGACTCGTCCGGCTCGAAGACGATCATCTCGCTCACTGCGACATCCTTGCCGTCGCCGCCGAAGGTGATCGCGGGAGCCATGCCCTGGAAGTCGACGCTCAGGCCGTCGATCGCCGCGCGCACGCCGGCGCGGGTGAGGTCGCCGTTCCCAGCGGCCTTCTCGAGCAGAGCGTGCATCGGGTAGTTCATGATCCAGCCGATGACGTAGCCGCCGTTGACCGGAGGCTCGTCGTTGAGGGCGGCACGCATCGCGGCGTTGCCCTCGCTCTCGCCGACCCAGGTCTCGCTGATGCCCATGTGGTTGTAGAGCGCCTTGAGGGCAGGAGCAGCGGCGGACTGGAGCAGGAGCGGGTTCCACGTCGGGAGCGAGCCCATGAAGCGACCGGTGAAGCCACCGGCGGCGAGCTTGCCGACGATCTCGGCGTTCTCAGCCGGGCCGACCGCGAGGACGACGACGTCCGGGTTGGCTGCGGCCACCGCGGACACCACGGCGTCCTGGTTACCGGTGACCTGGTTCGGGCCCGTCGGGATGACCGTGACGTCCTCGACCCCGTTGGCCTCCGCCCACAGCTGGACACCCGCAGCGGAGTCGCCGCCGTAGTCGCCGGGGTAGCCGACCGCAGCGACCGAGGTCGGCTTCGAGTGGTTCTCGGCGAACCAGTCGAGGCCGATGACGGCCTCGGTGCAGTACGAGTAGCCGAACTCGAGGATCAGGCCCCTGTCGTTCTGCTCGAAGGCGTAGCCGGACCACCACGAGGCGGGCACCGCGACGATGTCGTTGGCGTCCATGTCATCGAGGACGGCCTCGGTGTTCACGGTCCCGAGGGACTGCGCGATCGCGAGGATGTTGGACTGGATCTGCTGGTACGCCTGCGCGTGCTCGGCCGGCTGGTACTTCGTGTCGCGCGTGTAGGTGTCGACGTCGACGTCGAAGCCCTGGATGCCGCCGTTCTCGTTCACCACCCGCCAGTAGTCACGCTGGGCCTGGACGATGTGGACGGCCAGAGCCGAGAAGGGCCCCTCGGTGATGTCCGAGAGGATACCGAGGTAGATGCACCCGTTGCCCGGGTTGACCGCATCCGGACAGGGCTCTTCGGTGACTCCTTCACCGAACTGGATCTCGCCGGCGGCGTCGCCGTCGGTGCCGTCGGTCGTCTCCGAGGCCGTGCCGTCGTCGGTCGGCGGGTCCTCGTCGACGGCCGAGCACCCGGCCAGGATGAGCGCGCCGGCCGCCGCGGCCGCGAAGGCCTTGGTGATGGGTTTCCTCATGTTGAGCTCCTTTGATCTCGTGAGGGCGAGTGATGTGCAGGTGGTGCTGGTTCTGGTGGGGTGCTGGGGGTCGGGCCGTTCGTGGCGGCGGGTCGGACGCTCACTGCTGAGGGTGAGCGGGGGCTGCTGGGGGAGGGCCGGGCCCGGCTGCTGAGTGGGCGTCAGTAGCTGAAGGGCCAGGCCTTGAAGTACGTCCGCACGCGGTACCAGAGGCCGAAGAGACCTCGAGGCTCGAGCGTGAGGAAGACGATGATGAGTGCGCCGAAGAGCAGGGTCTCGAGCTGGAAGACGTTGATGAGACCGCCGCCGGCGGAACCGGAGACGAAGGGCAGGTAGGGAGCGAGCCACTCCAGGACGCGGGGGAGAAGGACGACGAAGGCGGCCCCGATGAGGGATCCCGTCACCGTCGCGACACCACCGATGACGATGACGGCGAGCATCTGGATCGCGAGAAAGATGTTCCACTGCTCGGGCGCGATCCGGCCGATGAGCATCGACATCAGTGCTCCTGCCACTCCGGCGAAGGCCGAGCTGAGCATGAAGGCCAACGTCTTGGTGCGCAGCAGGTTCACGCCCATGATCTCGGCCGCGATGTCCCGGTCCCGCACGGCGGCGAAGGAACGACCGGTGCGACTGCGGGCGAGGTTGCGCGCCATGACGCCCAGGCCGATGAGCAGGACGAGACAGATCAGGTAGAGCGAGATGTCCTTGTTGATGATGACCGGACCCACCGCATACCGGACCGACAGGTCACTGCCGAAGAGCACCGGCTGGGCCACGCCCCGGCCGACGCCGGAGCCGCCGGTCAGCGAGGTCCACTGCTTGAACAGCTGCTCGCCGAGCATGAGCAGGCCGAGGGTGAGGACCGCGAGGTAGAGGCCGCGCACCCGGACGGCGAGAGGCGCGACGATCAGCCCGATGATGGCGGGCACGATCGCCGCGGCGATCAGGGCGATGGACAGGTCCAGCTCGAGGCCCCAGACGACGGAGCCGGGCTTGCCCGCCACGACGGCGGCGGTGTACGCGCCGATCGCCATGAAGAACGGATGTCCGAGCGAGATCTGCCCGGCATACCCCGTGAGCAGGTTCAGCCCGATTCCGGCGATGGCGAACGTCATCGCCAGGGAGAACAGCAGGAGCAGGTCGCGGGCGAGGAAGAACGGGGCGATGAAGGCGACGACGACGGCCGCCAGGGTCCACCACCGCTTGGCCGGAGTGTTGAGCAGGGCCTGGTCGGCCGCATACGTCGTGACCAGGCGGGGGCGGCCGCGGCGGGCGGAGGCCGGGACCTTGCCGCCGCCCTCGGAGGACCGGAGCGAGCGGGAGTAGCCGGTGAGCCGCTCCAGGCCGCGGGCCTCGGAGACCACAACGGGGGAGTCCTGCTGCGGGGAGGGAGTCTCTTGGGACGTGGTCGCGGTGGTCATACCCGCTGGACCTCCTTGGTGCCGTAGAGGCCGTAGGGACGCACGAGTAGGACAAGGATCATGACGACGTAGGGCACGACGTTCTCGAAGTTGGGTCCGAGCCACGAGGCGTAGATGGGTTGGTAGGCGCTCGTGACGGCGGAGATGAGGCCGACGAGTAGGCCACCGATGACAGCGCCCTTGAGTGAGTCGATGCCGCCGAGGATGAGCGCCGGCAGGGCCACGAGGGCGAAGAGCGAGTCGGTCGCCTGGACGACTGTGCCGTTCGCGGCCAGCAGGATCCCGGCCAGCGCGGCCAGCGCGCCACCGATCGCCCAGGACAGCGAGAACACCCGGCCGACGTCGATCCCCTGCGCGAGGGCGACCTCCTGGTCCAACGACGTGGCGCGCATGGCCAGGCCGATCCGGGACCGGCTCAGCCACCACCCGAGGGCGGCGAGGACCACCATCGCGATCACGAACCGGGCAATCGTGTTGTGGGCCACCGCGATCGAACAGCCGGTGTCACTCGAGACCAGGCAGAACCGGTTCAGCTGCCACGGGTCGTTGACCGTGCGTGCGGCAGCGTCGAAGAGCCGGAAGGCGAGGATGAGCAGGATGGTGAAGAGCCCGACCGTCACCAGGGCAGCCGCGAACACCGGTCGACCGATCATGGGCCGGATGGCCACGCGCTCCACCGCGATCGAGATCAGGGCCACGACCGCCATCGCGAGCACGACGGCGAGGTAGAACGGCAGCCCGAGGGAGACCGCGAAGTAGGAGCAGAAGAACGAGCCGAGGATGAAGAGCCCGGGCTGGGCGAAGTTCAGCACCCCGGTGGCCCGGAAGATGATGACGAAGCTCACCGCGAGGAGCGCGTAGACCGCCCCCGTGCCGAGCCCGTTGATGATGGCCTGGATCAGCGTGTTCATCCGCTCCTCCCGAGGTCGGCGCCCGGGTACTCGGTGGTCCCGGCATACATGTCGTCGATGAGGTGCTGCACGGTCGCGGCGAACGCGCGGCGCTTGAGCTTCTGCGTCGCGGTGAGCTCGCCGTCCTCGTGGTCCAGCTCCTTGGCCAGCATCCGGATCTTGCGGACCGCCTCGACGCGGGCGAAGCGGGTGTTGACGTCGCGGACGACGTCGGCGATGAGCTCGATGACCTCGGGCTTGCTCGACAGGTCGCGATAGGTCGTGTACTCGATCCGTCGCCTCGATGCCCAGTCGGCGACGGTGTCGAACTCGATACCGATGATGGCCGTGAGGTACGGCCGCTTGTCGCCGATGACCACGGCTTCCCGGACGTAGGGGGAGGCCTTGATGGCGTTCTCGATCTCGCTCGGGGAGATGTTCTTGCCGCCGGCGGTGATGATGATGTCCTTGATCCGGTCGACGATCTTCAGGTGGGTCCCGTCGACCCACTCGCCGACGTCCCCGGTCCGGAGCCAGCCGTCCTTGGTGAAGACGTCCGCGGTGGCACTGGGCTGGTTCCAGTAGCCGATGAAGTTGCCCCGGTGCCTGGTGAGGACCTCTCCGGTCTCCGGATCGAGGGTGAGCTCGATCCCCGGCTGGGCCTCGCCGACGGTGCCGAGCTTGACCCGGCCCGGCCGGTTCGCGGTGGCGACAGCGGTGTTCTCCGTCATGCCGTACGCCTCGTGGATGAGGACACCGAGTCCGAGGAAGGACTCGAGGACGTCGACCGAGATGGGGGCCGCACCGGAGATCGCCATCCGCACCTTCGCCAGACCGAGGTGACGCCGCAGCTTGCGGCCGGCGAGCATCCAGGCGATGAAGGTGAGGATCCGGGACGAGGCGGTGTGGGCGCCACCGGCTGCGAGCCGCGCCTTGGCCGCCTTGCGTCCGAGCCGGTCGGAGATGCCGTACACGAAGCGCTTGAGGGGGGTGGCGTTGGCCATCCGGATGGCGATGGTCGCCTGGATCTTCTCCCAGATGCGGGGCACCGCCGCGAGCACCGTCGGCTGGACCTCTCCGAGGTCGGAGACGACGGTCTCGATGGACTCCGCGAAGTGCACGATCGTCGCGTTCCGCAGCCCGCCCCACGTCGTCACGCTCCGCTCGAGGACGTGCGAGAGCGGCAGGTACGAGACGACGACGTCGTCGTCGGTCAGGCCGGTGGAGCCGAACATCCCGTCGTCCTCGGCGAAGACGTCCGTTCCGTACGCGATGTTGTCGGCCGAGAGCATCGCGCCTTTCGGCGGACCGGTGGTGCCCGAGGTGTAGATGAGCGTGATGAGGTCATCGGGCGTCTTCTGCGCGTCGACCCGCTCGAGCAGGTCCGGGTCCGTGGCCCGCAGGGCGGCACCCCGGGCGATCGCCTCGTCGAGCGAGATGAGCCTGGGGTCGTCGTAGTCGGAGAGCCCACGGCTGTCGAGATAGACGATCCACTCCAGGGTGTCGACCTCGTCGATCACCTCGAGGGCCTTGTCCACCTGCTCCTGGTCCTCGGAGATGATCACCTTGGCGCCACTGTCGCTGAGCAGGTAGCGGATCTCGGCGACGGGGTTGGTCGAGTAGAACCCGACGATGACCGCGCGCAGCATGTTGCAGGCGATGTCGGTGTAGAGCCACTCGGGGCGGTTCTCGGACTGGATCGCGACGCGGTCCGTGGGACCGACGCCGAGGGCGGCCAGCGCATACGCGACCATCTCGGTGTTCGCGAGGTAGTCGCTCCACGTGATGTCGCGCCAGATCCCGTGCCGCTTCTCGCGCAGGGCGACCCGGTCGGGCAGCCTGGCGGCGTTCTCGCGCAGCTGCCGCGAGAGGTGCCACGTGCCCTTCGCCGTCGTCGCAGCCTCGGCCGGTTTGGTCAGGGTCGTCATCGCGTCACCCCTGGGTGCTCACTCTCGAACTCCTCGATGACATCCTCGGTCGCGCCGCCGAGGTAGGCCGCGATGACCGCGGGATCCTGCTGGACCTGGGCCGGTGCGCCGAGCGCGATCCGCTGACCGAAGTCGATGACCATGACCCGGTCGGCCAGGTCCATGACGAGGCGCATGTCGTGCTCCACCATGATCATGGCGATCTTGAGCTGGTCCCGGATGTCGAGGATGAAGCGCGCCATGTCCTCGGTCTCCTCCGAGTTCATGCCCGCGACCGGCTCGTCGAGGAGGAGGAGCGCCGGGTCCATGGCGAGGGCCCGGCCCAGCTCGATGCGCTTCTTGATGCCGTAGGGGAGGATCCCGACCGGCATGTTACGGACCGCGGTGAGGTCGAGGAACTCGATGATGTTCTCGACATCGCGGCGGGCCTGCAGCTCGGCCTTGCGGGCCGGCGGGAGCCAGAGCATGGCCTGCCACCACCGGCCGCCGATCTCCTGGTGGCGACCGAGGAGGAGGTTCTCCAGGACGGTGAGGTTGTCGAAGAGCTCGATGTTCTGGAAGGTGCGCGCCACTCCCTTGCCGGCGATCGTGTCCGGTCGCAGACCGATGAGCGACTCGCCGCGCAGCCGGATCGCGCCCTCCTGCGGCCGGTAGACCCCGCTGATGCAGTTGAACGTCGAGGTCTTCCCGGCACCGTTGGGGCCGATGATCGCGAACAGCTCACGCTCGCGGACGTCGAACGACACGTCGTTGAGGGCAGTGTTCCCGCCGAAGCGCAGGGTGAGGTTCTCGGCCTCGAGCAGGGTGGCGCCGCCAGTGTGCTGATCGGTCATGACAGCCACCGCTTCCGTCGCTTGTAGTGCTTCACATCTCGCAGCGAGGCCGTCTCCTCGCCGCTGCCGCCCAGGTAGAACTCCTGGATGTCGGCGTCACTGCGCAGGGTCGCCGCTGGGGCATCCATGACCGTCAGACCGTTCTCCATGACGTAGCCGTGATCGGCGATCGAGAGCGCCATCGCCGCGTTCTGCTCGATGAGGAGCACGCCGGTTCCGGACTTGTTGATGCTGACGATGAGGTCACGGATCTGCTCGACGATCTTGGGCGCCAGCCCCAGGCTCGGCTCGTCGAGAAGGAGGTACTTCGGCTCGGACATCATCGCCCGCCCGATCGCGAGCATCTGCTGCTCACCGCCCGACAGGTAGCCGGCGCCGGCGGTCCGACGCTCGGCCAGGACGGGGAACATCTCGTAGATCCGGTCGTACTTCTCCTTCAGGCCGGCGCTGCCCTGGGTGTGGGCGCCGACCCGCAGGTTCTCCTCGACGGTGAACTCGGCGAAGACCCGCCGGCCCTCCATCACCTGGCTCACCCCGGCACTCACGACCGAGGCCGCCTTGCGGGTGTCGAGCTTCTTGTCGTCGAGGCTGACGTGGCCGCGGGTGATCTTGCCGCGGTGGATGTCCAGCAGGCCCGTCATGGCACGCAGCAGCGTGGTCTTACCGGCGCCGTTGGCGCCGAGCACCGCGACGATCTGGTCCTGGGGGACGCTCAGGCTGGCGCCACGAAGGGCCAGCATCACGTCCTCATAGACCACTTCGAGGTTGTGCACCGCGAGCGACATTGCTCTCCTGTGCCGTAGGGGGTCGGGGGTTGGAGACGAACGTAATGAATCCATCCGTCTGGCGGGGCGAATAGCGCTCCGGCAACGGTGGCCGTTATCCAAATGTGACCGGTCAGTAACCGCCGCTGACCGGCGGCTCGATCACTCCGCCTCGAGGAGGAACACGGGGATGCGTCGACCCGCCTGCGTCGCGGTGACGACGTAGTCGGCATAGGGCGGGAAGGCCGCCACGCAACGCTCCCACCACTCGTCATACTCGGCCCCTGAGATCTCCCGCGCGACGGCGGGCCAGGAGTGCGTGCCGTCCATGATCTCGACCCGCGGATCGGCCCTGAGGTTGTGGTACCACTGCGGGTGCTTCGGCCCGCCGCCGACCGAGGCGACCGCCGCATACACCCCGTCGTGCTCGACCCGCATGAGCGGCACCTTGCGGACCGCACCGGACTTCGCGCCGCGCATGGTCAGCAGGACGACGGGTCGGTTCTGGATGTGGACCGACCGGGTGTCGCCGGTCTCCTCGATCCGCTCCACCTGCCGGCGCACCCACCCCGTCGGGCTCGGACGGTATGCGGTGGCCGGCTCAGGCATCCGAGCTCCGCTTCCACAGGTTGATGCCGGCGTCCACGGCGTGCTGGTCGATGGCCGCGAGCTCCTCGTCGGTGAAGTCCAGGTTGTCGACCGCGCCGAGGGAGTCGTCGAGCTGGGTGACGCTCGAGGCACCGATGAGGACCGAGGTCACCCGGCGGTCGCGCAGCGCCCAGGCCAGCGCCATCTGCGCCAACGACTGTCCGCGGGAGCTCGCGATGCCGTTGAGGGCGCGGATCCGGGCGAGGGTGTCCTCGCTGAGCAGGTCCGTACTGAGGGACTTGTCCTGCGCGGCCCGCGAGCCCTCCGGGATGCCTCCCAGGTACTTGTTCGTGAGCATCCCCTGGGCGAGGGGGCTGAAGGCGATGCAGCCGACGCCCTCGTCACCGAGGACGTCGAGCAGGTCCTCCTCGATCCAGCGGTTGATCATCGAGTAGGACGGCTGGTGGATGAGCAGCGGCGTGCCGAGCTCACGCAGGATCGAGATGGCCTCTCTCGTGCGCTGGCCGGAGTAGGACGAGATCCCGATGTAGAGCGCCTTGCCCTGCCGCACGAGGGAGTCGAGGGCACCCATCGTCTCCTCGAGGGGAGTGGTCGCGTCGAAGCGGTGGCTGTAGAAGATGTCGACGTAGTCCAGGCCCAACCGCTTCAGCGACTGGTCGGCGCTGGCGATGATGTACTTGCGCGAGCCCCCGCCCTGTCCGTAGGGGCCGGGCCACATGTCGTAGCCGGCCTTGGAGCTGATGATCAGCTCGTCGCGGTAGGGACGGAAGTCGCGGGCGAAGATCGTGCCGAAGTTCCGCTCAGCGGAGCCGTAGGGCGGGCCGTAGTTGTTCGCCAGGTCGAAGTGCGTGACACCGCGGTCGAAGGCCCGACGCAGGATCGCCTGCTGGCGCTCGAGCGGCACGTCGTCGCCGAAGTTGTGCCACAGCCCCAGCGAGATGAGCGGCAGATCGAGCCCCGACCGACCGCACCGGCGCATGCCGATCCCGTTCTCGTAGCGGTCTGCTGCGGCCACATAGTCCAGTTGGTGATACGTCATATGGACCATCCTGTCACCGCTGCGAGGGCGCGGCTATGGTTGCCCCTGGTCATGAGTGCCAGCGTCAAGCCCCGGCTTGCTGGCCGGCAACCCTCCATCCGCGGTGGGGTGCCCCGGGTGATGACCCGGCGGGCGTACGCGCCCGCAAGCGCGGGAACCCTCCCGCACGTCCTGTTCCGTCGCACCGACAAGGAAGCACCACGATGAGCGAGAACTGGTCCTTCGAGACCAAGCAGATCCACGCCGGCCAGCAGCCGGACTCGGCCACCGGAGCGCGCGCGCTCCCGATCTACCAGACGACCGCCTACGTCTTCAACGACACCGAGCACGCAGCGAACCTGTTCGCGCTCAAGGAGTTCGGCAACATCTACACCCGCATCATGAACCCCACCCAGGACGCGGTCGAGCAGCGGATTGCGGCACTCGAGGGGGGCGTAGGCGCCCTCCTGGTGGCCTCCGGCCAGTCGGCGACCACTCTGGGCCTGCTCAACATCGCTGAGGCCGGTGACCACATCGTCGCCTCCGCCGCGCTCTACGGGGGCACGTTCAACCTCCTCAACTACACCTTCCGGAAGCTGGGGATCGAGGTGAGCTTCGTCGAGGACCTGAACAACCCCGACGAGTGGCGGGCAGCGGTGCGGGAGAACACCAAGGCCTTCTTCGGCGAGACCATCGCCAACCCCAAGGCGGCGGTGCTCGACATCGAGACCATCGCGGCGGTCGCCCACGAGCACGGCGTCCCCCTGGTCGTCGACAACACGGTCGCGACGCCGTACGTCATTCGCCCTCTCGAGCACGGTGCCGACGTCGTCATCCACTCGGCGACGAAGTACCTCGGCGGGCACGGCACCGTCATCGCGGGTGTCATCGTGGACGGCGGGAAGTTCGACTACACGCAGGACCCGGAGAAGTTCCCGAACTACAACCTCCCGGACGAGAGCTACCACGGCCTCCGCTACGGCCCGGACCTCGGTGTTGGCAGCGCCTTCGGCGCCAACCTGTCGTACATCCTCAAGGCCCGTGTCCAGCTCCTGCGCGACATCGGCCCGGCCATCGCCCCGTTCAACGCCTTCCTCCTCGCGCAGGGCCTCGAGACGCTCAGCCTGCGCATCGAGCGGCACCTCGAGAACACCCGGCGGGTCGCCGACTTCCTCAACGGTCACCCGCAGGTCGAGTCCGTCCAGTGGGCCTCGCTCGAGGACAGCCCGACGAAGGCGCTCGCGGACAAGTACGCACCCAAGGGAGCCGGTGCCATCCTCTCCTTCGAGATCGTCGGAGGTCGCGAGGCCGGCACGAAGTTCGTCGAGGCCCTCACCCTGCACAGCCATGTTGCGAACCTCGGTGACGTCCGCTCACTCGTCATCCAGCCCGCGACCACCACGCACTCGCAGGGTGGCGACGAGGACCGCCTCGCTGCCGGTGTGACCCCTGGCCTCGTCCGCCTCGCGGTCGGCATCGAGCACATCGACGACATCCTCGCCGACCTCGAGGCCGGCTTCGCCGCTGCTGCCGGCTGACGGCTAAGGGCGGTAGGGCGGGTCCTGCTGACGGGACCCGCCCCCGGGCGACCGCCTACCGGCTGCGGCCGGCTGTGGATAACTCCCGGGCCCGATCGTCCACGTGTGCCACCGTCATGGCATGACGACGCTACGGGTGGATGGTGAGGCGATCCGGACCCTGGGGGCGGACCTGACCGTCCTCGCCGAGGTGCTTGCCGCCCTCGGTGAGGGCCAGGCCGCCCCCGGCTCCGTCACCGGGCACGCCTCGGTGAGCGCTGCACTCGATGAGCTGCTGGGGAACTGGAGCATGCTCCGACGCCGGCTCAGTGGAGCCCTCGACGACCTCGGTGCGGCAGCCGCGCAGGCGGGCACCGCATACCTCCTCGTGGAGAACGGGATCGTCGACTCCCTGGGCTGCACCCCGGCAGCGTGCCCGGCCTCGAGCATCCAACGATGACGCGCGGGCAGGTCGTGCCGGTCACGGGCGATCCCGGCGCCGTCGTGGAGCTCGCCCACGGGCTCGAGGATCTCGCGACACGGATCGCGGCCATCAACGCCCAGCTCGTGGATCTGCGCACCATGGCGGTCTGGGAGAGCCCGTCGGGGGAGCGCTTCGCGGCAGCGCTGGGGGAGCTCCCGGACATCTTCGACCTGCTCGTCCTGCGCTACCGGGGCGCGGCGCAGGCGCTGCTCGAGTGGGCCGCCCACCTGCGGGTCGCGATCGATCGAAGCACGAGCGCGGAGGAGGCGCATCTCGCGGCACATATCGAGCTCGACGCGGTCGCCCGGGACCTGCAGGCGGCATCCCTGGATCCCACCAGCGCCTGGTACGAGCACCTGCGCACCCGCCAGGTCCTGGCCCTGCACCGGGCGGCCGAGGCGGAGGGTCTCGCGTCACGCACCTGGCTCGCCCACCACGACGCCGCCGAGGAGTGCGCCCAGCGGCTGCGCCTGGCAGCGGCGGACACCATGGTCGACGGCACCATGTATGCGTCGGTGCGCTCGGTCCGCTCGCTCGCCATGGGAGTGAGCGCCGTCCTCGGGGTCGTCGGTGCGGTGCCCTCCCCGGTCCAGCCCTTCGCGGCCGCCGCTGCGGGAGTGGGTGCAGGCGTCACTCTCGGCGCAGACCTGCTCCTTCTCATCGGCTACGGCGAAGGGTCGTACTGGGAGGTGGCGAAGTCTGCCGGCCTCCAGGGGGCAGGCCGCGCTGTGGGTCCGCTTCGCAAGGCTGCCGGGGTCGGTGCGGTCAAGGGGGCCGACGGACGCTGGGTGGGCACCGAGCTGCGCACTGCGGACCGGCTGCGTGCGGGACGGGCCGAGCTCCTCGCGGATCTCTCCCGCCAGCGGGTGGCGCTGCGGACACCGGTCGCTGATCGGAAGCAGTACCCGCGTGCGGTAGGCGGGACGAAGCCGCCGATGATCGGACCGCAGCAGCAGCTCCACATCCGGACCCTGCGCGTCCTTGAGGACCGCATCGAGGCCAAGGTCCTCGGCATCAACAACCGGTGGCAGATGGCCACCGCCAATGGCCGCAATGCCGTTGTCCTGCAAGGAACTTCAGACGCTCTCCGGGTCGGTGCCCTGGCCGGCACCGTGAATGAGACTGTCCGGCAGACCGCCAGCGTCCGTGAGCACGTACCTGGCTCCGAACAGCGGACCCGGGAGCGGACCGACGAGCGGTGGCGGGAGTGGCGGACCGGCCTGGGCCGGTGACCGGCCGCGCGGGTGGTGAGTGCGGCTGCGGGGGAGGCGGTGAGACGCCAGGTCTCACATCCCGGAACGGGCTTCGTGTCGAAGTGGACAGTCGGCCGGGGAGGCTCGCTATGGTGAGGGCCAAGGTCATGAGTGCCAGTGACAAGCCCCGGCTCGCTGGCCGGCAACCCTCCTTCCGCGGTGGGGTGCTCCGGGTGACGACCTGGTCGTCGAGTAGATGCTCGTCGGCAAGCGCGGACTCGTGGTGACACTCCTCGGGTCCACCGGACCAGGAGTTCCTCCATGTCGATTACCGCCCACCGTTCCTCGCTGAAGTCTGCTGTCGAGCTCCGCCCCGTCGAGCCCAGCCCCCTTCCCCTCACCCTCGCGTCTGGGCTGACCTGTCGACTCGCAAGTGGTGACATCGTCGAGCACGCCAACCTCGACCACGGCGCCTCGGCCCCCGCCCTCGTCGCGGCCAAGCAGGCCGTGGACACCGCGACCCGCACCTACGCCTCGGTGCACCGCGGCAAGGGCCACGCCTCCCAGATCTCCAGCCGGCTGTACGAGGCCGCGCGCGAGGAGGTCGCGCGGTTCGTCGGTGCCCGCAGCGACGACATCGTCGTATTCACCCGGCACACGACCGACTCGCTGAATCTCCTTGCCTCCGTGCTTCCTTCGGGCACCAAGGTCTTCGTCTTCGAGTCCGAGCACCACGCGACGCTGCTGCCGTGGGATCCCGCCGACACCATCCGGCTGCGCATCCCTCACTCGGTGGAGGAGGCCGAGGAGACCCTCGACCGGGCGCTGCGGGACAATCCCGCTGAGCACCGACTGCTGGCCATCACCGGAGCCTCGAACGTCACCGGTGAGCTCTGGCCCCTGCACCGGCTGACGCCCGTGGCCCGGCGCCATGGCGCCCGGGTCGTCGTCGACGCGGCGCAGCTCGCACCCCACCGCCGCATCGACCTGCGCCTCCTCGGCGCCGACTGGGTCGCCTTCTCGGGTCACAAGGTGTATGCGCCCTACGGCGCCGGCGTGCTCGCCGGCCGGCGCGACTGGCTGGACGCGGGGGAGCCCTACCTCCTCGGCGGTGGCGCCTCGCGGTCGGCCACGGTGGACGGGGTGGAGTGGCAGTGCGGCCCGGCTCGCCACGAGGGCGGCAGCCCTAACGTCCTCGGCGCCGTCGCGCTCGCGGCCGCCTGCGCCACGCTGAGCCGCAACCTCGAGCGGATCGAGGCGCACGAGGCGAGTCTCTTCGACGGGCTGCACCGCCGGCTCGCGGAGGTGCCCGGAGTCCGCACCCTGAGCATCTTCGGACCGCACCACGAGCGGGTGCCCGTCGTCGCGTTCACCGTCGACGGCTACGACGCCGATCTCGTGGCTACGGTCCTGTCGACCGAGCACGGTATCGGGGTGCGGGACGGGAAGTTCTGCGCGCACCTGCTCGTCGACGAGCTCCTCCACCGCGACCCGCAGGCCCCCCAGGCGGACGCCGCGGTACGGGTGAGCCTGGGCCTGGGGAACCGGCCCGAGCACGTCGAGCGGCTCGTGACCGCAATCCGTGACCTGGCCGAGCGGGGGCCCCGGCGCCGCTACTACCGGGACGCCTCGGGCGTCTGGCGCACCCCGGGGGTGCCCCCGGTCGAGGTGACGCTGCCCTGGTGACGCCCCGCCTATCCTGGAGGGGATGCCCAGGGCCGAGGTGAGATCGGGCGGGCGGCGCTCCCACCCGTGGCAGGGCCGACCCGACCTGCTCGGCTACCCGGATGACCTTCCGGTCAGCGCCGCGCGCGAGAAGATCCTCGCGGCGATCAGGGAGAACCAGGTCGTCGTCATCGCCGGCGAGACCGGTTCGGGCAAGACCACCCAGATCCCGAAGATGTGCCTCGAGCTGGGGCGGTCCGCCATCGGCCACACCCAGCCCCGTCGGATCGCGGCCCGCTCCGTCGCCGAGCGGATCGCCGAGGAGCTCGGGGTCGAGCTCGGCGATGAGGTCGGCTACCAGGTCCGCTTCACCGACCGCTCGTCCGCCCGGACCCGCCTGAAGGTCATGACCGACGGCATCCTGCTTGGTGAGCTGCAGCGCGACAAGGACCTGCGCCGCTACGACACGATCATCATCGACGAGGCGCACGAGCGCAGCCTGACGATCGACTTCATCCTCGGCTACCTCAAGTCGCTCCTGCCGCGCCGACCCGACCTGAAGGTGATCATCACCTCGGCGACGATCGACCCCGAGCGCTTCGCCCGGCACTTCACGACCGACGAGCAGCGTCCGGTCCCCGTGCTCACGGTGTCGGGTCGGACCTACCCCGTCGAGATCCGCTACCGCCCGCTCGTCGACCTCGACGACGAGGGCACCCGTCGCACCGCTGACCGCGACCAGGTCACCGGCATCATCGAGGCCGTCGAGGAGCTGTGGACCGAGCGGGCTCCCGGACCAGGGGGAGAGGACATCCTCGTCTTCCTCTCCGGGGAGCGCGAGATCCGTGACGCCGCAGACGCGTTGCGCGGCCTGGACCTGCCGCGCACGGAGATCCTGCCGCTGTACTCCCGGCTGTCGGCGGCCGAGCAGCACCGGATCTTCCAGCGGTCGGGCAACCGCCGGATCGTCCTGGCCACGAACATCGCCGAGACCTCCATCACCGTGCCCGGAATCCGCTACGTCATCGACACCGGCACGGCCCGCATCTCCAGGTACAGCCAGCGCACGAAGGTCCAGCGACTGCCGATCGAGCCGATCTCGCAGGCGAGCGCGACCCAGCGCTCGGGACGGTGCGGCCGGCTCGCGGACGGGATCGCCATCCGGCTGTACAGCGAGGAGGACTTCGAGGCCAGGCCGGAGTTCACCGACCCCGAGATCGTGCGCACCTCGCTCGCGTCGGTCATCCTCCAGATGACCGCGCTCGGCCTCGGCGACGTGGCCCGCTTCCCGTTCATCGACGCGCCCGACTCGCGCCAGGTCGCCGATGGCATCCGGCTGCTCGAGGAGCTGCGCGCGATCGAGGTCGACGACCGACGCGGTCGGCGAGGTGGTCGCCGACGCCTCACCGCATACGGACGTATGCTCGCGCGACTCCCGATCGATCCCCGCCTCGGGCGGATGCTCATCGAGGCCGACCAGCGCGGATGCACCTCCGAGGTCCTCGTCATCGTCGCTGCCCTCTCGATCCAGGACGTGCGGGAGCGGCCGAGCGACCAGCAGGCCCAGGCCGACCAGGCGCACGCACGCTTCAAGGACAAGACCTCCGACTTCGCCTCGATCCTCTCGCTGTGGCGCTACCTGAAGAAGCAGCAGAAGGCGTTGTCGGGCAACGCATTCCGTCGGATGTGCCGGTCCGAGTTCCTCCACTACCTGCGGGTGCGGGAGTGGCAGGACCTTCACGCCCAGCTGGAACGGGCCTGCAAGGACGTGCGGATCGATCCGAAACGGGCGACGTCGTCCGGGGATCAGGAGCCGGACTGGACGCGGATCCACCAGGCGCTGCTGGCGGGGCTGCTCTCCCACGTCGGCCTGCGGGACGAGCGGACGCGCGACTACCTGGGCGCCCGCGGAGCCCGCTTCGCGATCCAGCCGGGGTCGGCGCTGTTCCGCCGGCAGCCGGACTATGTCATGGCCGCCGAGCTCGTCGAGACCTCCCGGCTGTGGGCGCGCACGAACGCCCAGATCGACCCGCGCTGGGCCGAGGAGCTCGGCGCGCACCTCGTGAAGCGGACCTACGCCGAGCCGCACTGGTCCAGCAAGGAGGGCGCGGCGCTGGCCCGCGAACGGGTCACCCTCTACGGCGTGCCGCTCGTCGTGGACCGCCGCGTGCAGTACGGCCGGATCAACCCCGAGGAGGCGCGCGAGCTGTTCATCCGCCACGCCCTCGTCGAGGGGGACTGGGACACCCGCCACCGGTTCGTCGCCGAGAACGCGAGGGTGCGGGCCGAGGCCGAGGAGCTCGAGGAGCGGTCCCGACGACGCGACATCGTGGTCTCCGACGACGTCATCTTCGACTTCTACGACCGACACATCCCACCGGACGTGGTGTCGGCCCGCCACTTCGACTCGTGGTGGAAGAAGGCTTCCCGCACGACGCCGAAGCTGCTCACCATGACGCTCGACATGCTCACCCGCGACGACGCCGACGAGGTGAGCGAGAGCGACTATCCGCTGCGGTGGAGCCAGGGCGAGATCGATCTCTCCGTCGCGTACCAGTTCAACCCGGGGGCTGTGGATGACGGGGTGACCATCAAGATCCCGGTGAGCATCCTCAACCAGGTCACCGATGCCGACTTCGACTGGCAGGTGCCGGGGCTACGACCTGAGCTCGTCGCCGCCCTCATCAGGACGTTGCCGAAGGAGCTGCGCCGCAACTTCGTCCCCGCTCCCGACCACGCGGCGCGGGTCCTGCCCGGGCTGCAGGAGGGCCGGGGCCGACTCGTCGACGAGGTCGCCCGGGTGCTGAGGGAGCAGACCGGGGTGGCCGTCCAGGGCTCCGACTTCGACGAGAGCAGGCTGCCCGACCATGTCCGGGTCACCCTCGCGGTCACGGACGCGCGCGGCACGGTGCTCGGCCGGGGGAAGGACCTCGACGTCCTCCGCGAGCGTCTCGCCCCCGCTGTCCGGGCGTCGGCGAGGTCCGTGAGTGCGGCCGTCGGCATCGAGCGGTCGGGTCTGAAGGCGTGGACTCTCGACCACCTCGAGGGCGGTCGTCTCCCCGAGCAGATCCGGACGAGAGTGGGGGGCCAGGAGGTGCTGAGCTATCCCGCACTCGTGGACGAGGGCACGAGCGTGCGACTCACCACCCTGCCCAGCCTGGCCGAGGCGGAGGCGGCCACCCGGCTCGGGGTGCGCCGACTCATTCTGCTCGGGACCAGTCCGCCGTGGAAGCGGGTCCTGGCCCGCCTGACGAACACGCAGAAGCTCGCCCTGGGACGCAACCCGCACGGCAGCATCCCCGCGCTCCTCGAGGACTGTCTGGCGGCATCGGTCGACGCGATCGTCGCCGAGCGACTCCCCGAGGGCGCCGTCGTGCGCACCCCCGAGCAGTTCGCCGAGGTGATCGCCGCGGTGCGGACCCACGTCGCGACCCGGGTCCTGCAGATCGTCGAGCAGGTCGAGCCCGTCCTCAGCCTCGCCTACGAGGTGCGGGTGCAGCTGGACCGGCCGAGGCCGCCCGCCCTGTCCGTCACGGTCGCCGACGCCCGTGCCCAGCTCGACGGCCTCATCCGACCTGGATTCGTTGCGGCCACCGGGGTCCGTCAGCTGCCGCACCTGAGGCGCTACCTCACCGCCCTGCAGATCCGGCTCGAGCGCGCCGACGAGGCGCCGGAGCGCGACGCCCGGCTCCAGGAGAGTGTCGACACCGTGGAGGCGGCCTACGCCGACCTGCTCGACTCGCTCACGTCGAGCCGCGCCGGCGCGGCGGACGTCCGCGCCATCGCCTGGATGATCGAGGAGCTGCGAGTGGGGACCTTCGCTCAGAAGCTGGGCACCGCATACCCCGTGAGCGCCAAGCGGGTCCTGGCCGCGATCCGGGCGATCGCGCCCGCTCCCTGAGAGCCGGCCAGCCGGCCCGGTGGCGGGCTGCCGGCCCGCGACTGACCGGGGTCTGCCCCGCGTATGACGGTTGGACGCCGAGCTGGGGAATGCAGGCATACTGCAGACATGTTCTCGTGATGAACAGTCGTGCCGACCACGTCTTGAGAGGCATTCATGCAGGACCCACGTTCCCTGATCCGTTTCGAGGCGGACGCAACCGCCCAGGACCTCCGCCCAGGCCCGCTCGTCATCGCCATGGGCGCGTTCATCGACGCTGGTGCGACCGCGCGCCTCCTGGGCGAGCACCTCACCTCATCGAGCCGCGGACGGGTGCTGTGCTCCTTCGACGTCGACCAGCTCATCGACTACCGCAGCCGGCGCCCACCGATGGTCTTCGAGACCAACAAGTTCGTCTCCTACGACGACCCTGCCCTGCTCCTCTACTCCTTGGAGGACCGTGACGGCAGCCCGTACTACCTCCTCGTGGGGCCCGAGCCGGACTACCAGTGGGAGCGGATGGTGGAGGCGCTGCGCTTCGTCATGGACGCCCTCCAGGTGACGGTCGTCGTCTCGGCCCACGGCATCCCCATGGCGGTGCCCCACACCCGGCCGGTGGGCATCACGGCCCACGCGACCGACCCCCGCCTCATCGGCAACGCCGAGTCGCCGTTCGGCACGGTCCAGGTGCCGGCCTCCTTCGCCTCCCTCCTCGAGCTGCGCCTCGGGGAGCAAGGCAGGGACGCGATCGGCTACGCCGTCCACGTGCCGCACTACCTCGCGCAGACCCAGTTCGCCGAGGGTGCACTGACGGCGCTCAACGCGATCGTCGACGCCACGGGACTCAACCTGCCGAACGACGAGCTTGTCGAGGCGGCCGGGCTGAACCGTGCCCAGATCGCCGCGGAGGTCGAGGGCAACGAGGAGATCGCCCTCGTCATCACGCAGCTCGAGAAGCAGTACGACGCCTACCTCGAGGCCAAGGGTCTGCCCAGCCTCCTTGCGACCGACAGCTCCGACCTGCCCTCCGCGGAGGAGCTCGGTGCGGAGTTCGAGGAGTTCCTCCGTACCGTCGAAGAGGGCGACGAGGCGCCCTAGCCCTTTGCCTCCGACCAGCGTCCGATGACGCTGACGTCGGCGACGAACCGCACCCCTTCGTCGCGTCCGCGCAGCGCCAGCCAGCGTCGCGCGGCATCGTGCAGCGCCTGGTCGACGCGCTGTGCACACTCCTGGGCTGCCTCCTCAGGGACGTGCACGAGCACCTCGTCGTGCAGGCACAGCACGATCTCGGCGCCGAGGTCGGCCGTCGTCGCCCGGATGGTGGCGGCCCAGGCCTTGAACAGCTCTGCTGCGCTGCCCTGGATGATCGCGTTGCGTGCGAACCGGCCGCGCGCCGCCGCCACCGGGGGAGGGGCCTGCATCCCACGCTCGGCCCTCGGTGCGGTGTGCACCGCCCGCCCGCCGAAGGTCGTGACCGACTCACCTCTGCTCCCGCGCTCGGCCGTCTCCTCGAGGAGGCGCATGGCGATCGGGTATGCGCGGCGCAGCCCGGCGAGCGCCTCACCTGCGGTGCCGGAGCGCTGCCCGTACATGGCCGCGAGCACGGCGACCTTCGCCACCGACCGCTCGACCCCGAGCCGCTCGGCCACGGGTGCGTAGAGGTCCTGGGCGCGGGTGGCCGCCATGAAGGCCTCGTCCCCGGACACTGCCGCCAGCACACGCGGCTCGATCTGGCCGAGGTCGGCGCGGACGAAGCGGTGTCCCGGTGCCGCTGCGACCCCTGGGCGGAGCGCTGCGGGGAGGTTGTGCAGCCCGTTCTCCGCGGTCATCCGACCGGCCGCTCCGTCGCAGGCGCTCCAGCGCCCGCGCAGCCGGTCATCGGCGCCGACGTGGGCATCCAGCCAGCGCCAGCCGTAGGTCGTCGCGATCCGCTCGTCGGCGCGCCAGGCCAGCAGTGCCGGAACGACCGGGTGTGTGTCCCGGAACGCCTCGAGCGTCCACTTCCTCGTGTTGGGGACGTCGATTCCCGCTGCCAGCAACAGCTCTCGGACCTGCGCAGGGTTCCGCAGGTCCGTGCGCTCCTGGCCGGGCACGAGCCGGAGCACAGTGGCGTCGCGGGCGGCCCGGTGCTCGAGCTCGGCCTGCAGGGATGCCGGCCGCGGTCCTGCGCTCGTCGTGATGAGGTCGCTCATGGTGGCCCGGTCGATCGGCAGGCCGAAGCGCTCGAGCTCGACGCACAGCAGTGACGCAGCCGACTCGGAGAAGGCCGTGGCGAGCTCGGTGGGTCCTCGCGTCGCGAGCGCCTCCTGCTGGCGCGCCCCGACGTCGAACGCAGCGCGTGCCCACTGCACAAGGCGGGTCGGGTCGTGGGGGAGCACGGCCTCCTGCCAGCGCCCAGCCACGGCGTCTGCCCGGAGATAGCCTCCCGGCGTCGTCAGCGACTCCGGCGCCGCCGGGGTGTCGTCGCGCTCGCCGAAGTCGAAGAGGTCATCCCTCGGCCCGGCCGGTGCACCCTCCGGGTCGAGGTCGTGGACCGCGCACCAGACCTCCTGCGGACCGGCCCGCCAGCTGCCCTCCCGCAACCGGTGCGCCTCGGCACAGTCCCACAGGCGCTCGAAGCGCACCCCTGCCTCGACGAGCGGGCGCAGGTCTCCCGCGGACCAGACCACCCACCGCACGGGCACTGGCCCGGCCTGGAGCTCGCGGACCAGGCCGGCGACCTCCGTGAGCCCACCTGAGGCGACGTGCTCCGGGGACCAGAGCGCCGCATACCCACTGGGGAGGCTGACGGACAGCGCGACGGTTCGCACCTTCGGAAGAATAGGTGTCGCCGCCGACAGCGGCGGAACGCGGACGCTGCACGCGTGTCAGGATTGCTCGCGACACGTCGACCCTCAAAGGAGCAGCGACACATGGCCAAGAAGAAGGAACTGCAGAAACGGCCCGCCCTCGAGCAGGCGCAGAACCCCCAGGACGGCGGGATGCTCGGCAACGCGGCCGCCGGCCTGGTCACCACGCTTCTCGAGAGCGGGATCGACGGACGCGGTCCCTTCGACAGCGCCGAGGAGGTGGCCGCCCAGGCCCTGGCCAGCGAGGGCACCCCGGAGAGGGCGATCAAGAAGGTCGTCGCCACGCACACGCGCCTGGCCGCGATCGAGGGCTTCGTGACCGGCCTCGGCGGGTTCGTCACCCTTCCCGTCGCTCTGCCGGCCAACGTGGTCGGCTTCTACCTCCTCGCGACCCGCGAGGTGGCCGCGATCGCCAAGCTGCGCGGCTACGACATCACCGACCCGCAGATCCGCTCGGCCGTCCTGCTCACGCTCGTCGGAGCCGACGCCGACGACCTGCTGCGCAAGGCCGGCGTGGCCGGTGCCGCCGGGACCACAGGCAAGATGACCAGCCTTGCCGCGCAGGGCCTGCCCGGTCCGGCCCTCATGATGGTGAACAAGGCGGTGGGTTTCCGGCTCCTCACCCAGTTCGGCAAGCGCTCTCTCACCCGACTTGGCCGGGGAATCCCGATCGCCGGTGGCGTCCTCGGCGCTGGACTCGACGGCTTCCTGATCCGCTCGGTGGCGAACCAGGCCCGCCAGGAGTTCCCGCAGCGCTGAGAGTCGTGTGGCACTCGTCACCGGCGTCACCGGCCGGATCCGATGGCTGGCTGGGGAATCGGCGGGCCGTCCCAGACGTTCTTCGTGGTGCGGCGCCACCCGGTGCCCGACTCACTCGCTGCAGGACCCATCGCCCGCAGTGACGCGCCACCTCAGGAGGCACCCATGGCCGCCCGCTCACGCATCGTCGTCCTGTCCACCCTGTACCGCGCCGTCCGGATCGCCATGCGCCCCGGCGGTCCCGGACTCATGGCTCGGCTGGCCAGCATCCCGCGTCTCGTCCGGGCCACCCTGTCTGGTCGGTATGCGGGGCTCACCGCGGGCCGACTGGCCCTGATGGCCGCGGCGGTGGCCTACATCGTCTCGCCGCTCGACCTCATCCCCGAGGGTGCCCTGCTCCTCCTCGGCACACTCGATGACGCCATGGTGCTCAGCTGGCTGGCCGCCGCGATCGTCACCGAGACCGAGTCCTTCCTCGACTGGGAGAGCCATACAGTCGTGACCGAGCACGGCTCCTTCGTCCCCGCGCCGGCCGTTGCCTACTCCGGCGAGCAGGTCGGCCACAACGACTGGCTGGGCGGCGTCCCGGTGCGCTGACCTGGGGGGTCACCCGTCACCTCGGAGCCTCTCCACACCGACCCTGGACCATGGGTGTGTCGTCCACAGCGGACGGCGCACCCGTGACTCCTCGAGGGCACTCGGCTTGGCTCGAGCCATGAGCCCACACCACCTGTCCTCAGCACCTCTACCCGCCTCGGCACCCGCCCAGACCGTCGTGCGGATGCGATCCCCGGGGGAGATCGTGTCGGCGGTTCCATTCCTCCTCGGGTTCGTACCGGAGGACTCCGTCGTCATCATCGGTCTCCGCAGTCGGCGTCTCGGTCTCACGTGCCGCCTCGACCTAGGCGACGTTCTCGACGACGACGAGGCACTCGAAGCCGTCATGGGGGCCTTCCGGCGCGAAGGCGTCGATGGCGCCATCCTCGTCGGCTTCGGGCGGGACCGCGAGGATACAGGTCCGCCCCTTGTGGCGGCGCGCACGCGTCTGCTCGAGGCCGGCTTCGGGATCTTCGAGGAGGTCAGCGTCGTCGCTGGACGGTGGTTCCACGAGGTGTGCTCCGAGGAGCGCTGCTGCCCGCCTGAGGGGACGCCGGTCGTCGACCACGACGCCGCGCCCAGCACCCTGGCCCTCTCCGCCGCCATGGGCGCACACCTGGCGAACCGCGAGGAGGTCGCCGCGCGGTGCAGTCCGGATCAGCCCCTCCTGGTGGCCGCCATCCGCTCTGAGCTCGACCGCCTGCAACGCGCACTTCCAGACGATCTCGAGGAGGACGTCGTCGTCTCGGACCTGGTCGCCGTCCTCGGCTGGGGAGGGAATGACGAGCCGACGCCGACCCAGCGTGCGCGCGCGGCACTGCTCACCACCGTGCCGCTGGTCCGTGATGTCTGGTACGCGCTGGCCGCGCCGGGGATGATGATCGGCTACGCACCAGACCTCTCTCAGATCCATGAGCGGGTCGCCGCCGCCGGACTGGAGGGCGGTGACCTCGACCGTGCCGGGATCCTTGTCGACAGCGATGCCCGTCGCCGCGTTCTCGGCCGGCTTCTGGCCTGGGTGCGCAACCTCCCGGACGACCGCCCGGAGGCGGCCATGGGGCCGCTCGTCATCGCGGCGATGGCGCACTGGTGTGCGGGGGACGGCGCGTATGCGTCCGTCCTCACCGAGCGGGCCGGGCGCCTCCGCACCACGCCACTGGGAATGCTGCACACCCTGCACACCTGCATCGCTCACGGTCTGCGCGAACCGAGTCTGGGATGGCTGGCGCCCGAGTTCGCCGCTGCCGCCCGGAGCAGACGCTCGCGCAGGGGACGGCGGCGTGGGGGAGGAGGGCCCACACGCGTGGCATAGCCAAGGGACTTCTGGAGGCTCGCCGTTGGCCTCGCAGATCTCGCCGTAGGTCGGGTCGTCCGCGAGCCGGACGAGACTGCCCACGGGCTCGGGTGCGCTCCTATACTGACCACACGGTCATGAGTGCCAGCACGTCAGCCCCGGCTCGCTGGCCGGCAACCCTCCTCGCGGTGGGGTGCCCCGGGTGATGACCAGGCCCGCGCGAGCACCCGCGCAGGGCAAGCGCGATCCACGCCCCAGGAGGGCACAGCAGTGACGACGAGAACGTTCGCCGATGAGAGAGCCGCGTGGTCGGGGCTGCGGACGATGTCCGTGGGCGACCTCCGGCTGGAGAGTGGGCAGGTCCTGCCCGGAGTCACCGTGGCCTACGAGACCTGGGGCACCCTCGCGGCCGATGGAGGGAACGCGGTCCTCGTCGAGCATGCGCTGACCGGCGACAGTCACGTCATCGGTGATGCAGGTCCGGAGCACCCCACGCCGGGATGGTGGGAGGGGCTCATCGGTCCCGGGGCGCCGTTGGACACCGACAGGTACTTCGTCGTCGCGACCAACGTCCTCGGCGGATGTCGTGGCACCACCGGCCCGAGCAGCCTCGCTCCCGACGGAAAGGCCTGGGGGAGCCGCTTTCCGAGGATCACCATCCGCGACCAGGTCAGGGCGGAGGCGCGCGTGGCCGACCGGCTCGGCGTCACCTCCTGGCGAGGCGTGCTGGGTGGATCGATGGGCGGCATGCGTGCGGCCGAGTGGGCCGCCACCTTCCCGACCAGGGTCGACACCGCCATCGTCATCGCCTCCACCGGGGCTGCCTCCGCCGAGCAGATCGCCTGGGCGAGTGTGCAGAACCAGGCGATCCGCTCCGACCCGAGCTGGGCCGGAGGCGACTACTACGACACCGGCTCCGCTCCCACCGTGGGCATGTCCATCGCGCGGCAGATCGCTCAGATCACCTACCGCAGCGAACCCGAGCTCGCGGACCGGTTCGGAAACCGCTTCATGAGCGCGATCGACCCAGCGCGCCGCGACGTCCGCGACCGAGGCGAGGGCCGGGAGCTCTACGAGGTCGAGAGCTACCTGCAGCACCACGGTGAGAAGCTGGTCGCCCGCTTCGATGCGGGCAGCTTCATCGTCCTCAACGAGGCGATGTCGAGCCATGACCTCGGTGCCGGTCGCGGCGGAATGGCCGCTGCGCTGGCCGATTTCACAGGCCAGCTCGTCGTCGTGAGTGTGGACAGCGACAGGCTCTACCCGCCTGCCCAGTCCCAGTCGCTCGTCGAGGCCAGACCCGGTGCCAGGCATGAGCAGATCTCCTCCCCCCACGGACACGACAGCTTCCTCATCGAGCGTGAGCAGGTGGGGGAGATCATCCGCGCGGCCCTGCGACGCCGCCACGGTCTCAACGGACGCAGACACAGCGGGCGAGTCGTCACGACCAGTCCTGCGCTCACCCGGGCGCGCGCAACGGGGTAGCGTCGACGCAGTCCTGGCCGCAACCCGCGGGCTCTGACGAAGGAGAGACCTGACGCAATGAGTGTCGTCGTCGGCTACGTGAGCTCCCGCGAGGGCCAGGCCGCTTTGCGTGCGGCCGTCCAGGAGTGCCTGCTGCGGGGTTGCGGGCTCGTGGTCGTCCAGACCCCGCGTGCCCCACGCGAGGACGACGACAGCGAGCTCGCGGCCGCACGGACCCGGCTGGAGGCCAAGGGGCTGAGCCTGCAGAGCGCGGACGGCGAGGGCCATGACCCGGCCGAGGACCTCATCGATGCCGTGGAGTCGCACGGAGGCGAGCTCATCGTCATCGGTCTGCGCCGGCGCACGCCCATCGGCAAGCTCATCCTCGGGTCGAACGCTCAGCGCATCCTGCTCGACGCTCCCGTTCCAGTCCTGGCCGTCAAGGCCGAAGGCTGATACCTGCCGATCGAAGCCGCCCAGCGAAGCGGAATCGGTTCCTGGACGAGCCGAACGGGAGGACGGGAACAAGTTCGGGTGTAACGGGGTTCGAACTGAACGGAAACGGACACTCAACGATCGGCATCGGGCGTCCATCGCCTAGGTGGTGTGCCGGCTCATCAAGGCGCTCGCTTTATAATGGTCGGGAAGGACACGCCGACACCACGCACTGCGACCCTCCTCGGGCGTCACCGGATCAGCCCCCGCACCCCCAATCTCCATGCCGCAGCCGTCGATGTCCGAGTCCCGGAACATACGCCGAACGACCTGAGCTCGCAGGATCGACCTGTCCGGTCGCCGCGATCTCCACTGACGAAAGGCCCAAGGACCTTGGCTCCGTCCCGGACGACGAAGACTAGCGCGAAGACGACGACTCCCAGCACCACTGCACAGACGCCCGCCCCGAAGGGCGCTGCGAAGGCTGCCGCCTCGAAGGTGGCCGCGACCACGACTGCGACAAAGAAGACTGTGACCAAGAAGACCGCGACGAAGAGCGCCCCCGCCAAGACCACTGCCGCCAAGAGCACTGCCGCCAAGAGCACGGCAACGAAGGCGGCACCGGCCAAGGCGGCAACGACCAAGGCCGCGGCAGCACCGACCAAGAAGGCTGTCGCGCGCAAGACAGCTGCGACCAGGACCGCAGCGAAGAAGGCGACGACAAAGAAGGCGGCGACGAACAAGGCTGCAACGACCAAGAAGGCTGCCGCTGCCGCCGCCAAGCCGGCGAAGACGGCTCCTGCGAAGAAGGCAACCCCGCGCAAGACCGCTGCGAAGAAGGCGGCGGCTGCCGCCCCGACTGCGGACAGCGCGGTCGAGGTCGTTGACGAGGTCGAGGACGTCGACGAGGCGGAGCTCGAGGAAGTCGCCGCCGACGACGTCGACGCGACGGTCGTCGTCGAGGACGCGGAAGACGAGGACGCCGATCAGGACGGCAGTCCTGGGGCCGCACGGACCCGCCGGAGTCCTCGCACCCGGGGCGCGAAGCCTGCCGCCGAGGAGAGCGAGGACGAGTCCGAGGAGACCGGCTTCGTCATCCGTGACGACGACGAGGACGACGCACCTGCTCAGCAGGTTGTCACTGCCGGCGCCACGGCCGACCCGGTCAAGGACTACCTGAAGCAGATCGGCAAGGTCGCCCTCCTCAACGCTGAGCAGGAGGTCGAGCTCGCCAAGCGGATCGAGGCAGGTCTGTTCGCCGAGGAGAAGCTGAACTCGGGCGAGAAGATCGACATGAAGCTCAAGCGTGAGCTGTGGTGGATCGCCCAGGACGGCAAAAAGGCCAAGAACCACCTCCTCGAGGCCAACCTGCGCCTCGTGGTCTCCCTCGCCAAGCGCTACACCGGCCGCGGCATGCTCTTCCTGGACCTCATCCAGGAGGGCAACCTCGGCCTCATCCGTGCGGTCGAGAAGTTCGACTACACCAAGGGCTACAAGTTCTCGACGTATGCGACGTGGTGGATCCGCCAGGCGATCACCCGGGCGATGGCCGACCAGGCCCGCACCATCCGCATCCCGGTGCACATGGTCGAGGTCATCAACAAGCTCGCGCGTGTGCAGCGCCAGATGCTTCAGGACCTCGGTCGTGAGCCCACGCCGGAGGAGCTCGCCGCAGAGCTGGACATGACCCCGGAGAAGGTCGTCGAGGTCCAGAAGTACGGCCGCGAGCCCATCTCCCTGCACACCCCGCTCGGCGAGGACGGCGACAGCGAGTTCGGTGACCTCATCGAGGACTCCGAGGCCGTCGTCCCCGCGGACGCCGTCTCGTTCACCCTCCTCCAGGAGCAGCTGCACTCCGTCCTGGACACGCTCTCCGAGCGTGAGGCGGGAGTCGTCTCGATGCGCTTCGGGCTCTCCGACGGGCAGCCGAAGACCCTCGACGAGATCGGCAAGGTCTACGGCGTGACGCGGGAGCGGATCCGCCAGATCGAGTCCAAGACGATGAGCAAGCTCCGCCACCCGAGCCGGTCCCAGGTCCTGCGCGACTACCTCGACTGACGGTTCGTCTCGGTCAGACCTCTCGCAGCTCAGGCACTCTTCGGAGTGCCTGAGCTGCGCATCGTTGGTCCGCCCTGCCCTCGTGGGACCGCAGACATCCGCAGTCGCCTCGGCTGATGCGTGGCAGCTGGCATCAGTCTCGGCGGGAGAGCTCTTCGACCCGATCGTCCTCTGAGGAGCGACGGCGACCGAACTCGAGCAGCCGCTGCCATGCGGCGACGCCTGCCGCCGGCCACCACGTCGCCCTGGCTCTCTCACCGCGCTGCAGCGATCCGACGACGTCGTGGGCGATGGTCCGGGCGTCGGACTCCAGTGAGTCGATCCGGTCACTGCCCTCATCGGCGTCGTCGGACCAGGTCGAGGGGCGGGCGTAGCGTGCCTTCTCGACGGCGGAGACCATGCGGCGCAGCGCGCCCCGCGCCTCGGGGGACAGGAAGGTCTGTCCCCAGATGAACTTGCCGGCCTGACGTGGGGTGGCGTCGGGTGGTGGGCTGACCCCGACGTCGTCCAGCCGTTCGAGCAGGTCCTGCCAGATGACCTCGACCCGATCCTGCTCGCCGCGCGCAAGCCGCCGGCGCCGCCGGCGCTCCCACCATGCGGTCGCGGGCATGGTGAGCGCCCCGAGCAGTCCGAGCACCAGGACCACCGCCAGCCATCCGAACCGGCTCAGGAGCTGGGTAGCCGACGTCGAGCCGGCCGTCGCCTGCGGGACCGCGGGGTCGTAGAGGTCGGGCAGCTCGTGCTGGTCGAGCGAGGGCGCGGCTGTCGAGGTCGGTGCACCGCTGGGCTGACCGGAGGGGGCGTCCCACGCCGGAAGCGAATAGGCGGGAGCTGAGCCTGAACGGGTCGACGGTGTCGGCTCGAAGCGCAGCCAGCCGACCCCCTCGAAGAACAGCTCGGGCCAGGCGTGGGCATCGGCGCCGACGACCGTGCGCACCTCGCCGTCAGGGGTGCCTGGGAGGAACCCGATCGCGAAGCGGGCCGGGATGCCCTCGCTGCGAGCCATCATCACCATGGCCGTGGCGAACTGCGTGCAGTATCCCTGCCGGGTCACGAGGAACCGACTGAGGGGGTCTTCGATCGGCTCGCCCGTCTCCTCCCACAGGGCTGTCTCCACGAGCTCGAGGGAGTAGGAGTACAGCGGACCGCGCAGGTGATTCTGGATGGCGCGGGCCTTCTCGATCGGAGTCATCTCGGGCGTGATGATCTCGCTCAGGATCCGGTCGACGTAGGGTGCTGACGCCTCATCGACGTAGAGATCGGTTGCCTGGATCGGGCCGACGAGATAGCCACCGGGTTCGCGCTGCAGCGCCGCCTCGTCGGGGTCCAGGTCGAGGTAGGTGGCGGAGTAACGATCGGTGCGACGGTCCACGACGATCGTGCCATCTCGGCGGCTCTGCCAGGAGGCCTCGATGCTGAGGTCGACGGTGGGGTAGGGCACGGCGAGCTGGGGCGCCCCCAGGAGGTTCGACGTGACGTCGATCGTCTCCGTGGTTGCGTCGGTCGTGGTGGGGGTGGGGAGCCCGTCGCTGAGTGGTGCGTCCCGGGCTTCCGACCACTCACCGTTCTCGTACCGCGTGAGGACGCTGATCCGCAGCGGTACGGGCCGCCGGGCCGAGGTCGCGTACTCGAGCACAGGACGCTGGGACTGCCCCTGCAGGCTCTTCGCCAGATCGACCGTCGAGGTGATGGTGCCGGCTCCTGAGCTCCCGACGCCGTCGGTAGCCCGGCCCAGCCCGTCGAGCAGGAACCGCGTGGGCAGATGGGGGAGGAGCGCAGCGATGACCGCGGCGCAGACGACCGCGGCGATCGTGACGACTCCACCCACTGCCGCGACCCGGTTGGCGGTCGACCGTCGGGCGACGGCGCCCGGACCGCTCCCCGATCCCCACCGTCGCAGCGACCGCGCCCCGGCCCGGCTCAGCATGAGCAGCCAGAGGAGTGCGCCAATCGTGAAGTACCAGACCGACATCCCGGATCCGGAGTTGCTGGCCGTGACGAGGAAGGCGGCGAAGAGAGGGATTCCGGCGACCTCGGGCGATCGGCGCGTGACGGCCAGGTAGTCGACGACGAGCATCGTCAGCCAGCTCACGAGCGCCAGCAGCAAAGTGATGCCGGGACCGGCCTTCACCGGAGGTACGGCATAGCTGATGAGCACCCGCGCCTCGTAGAGCAGCGCATTGAGGTCCAGGACGGTCGTCCATCCGGGTAGTCCGAACCAGAGGTTCTCCGGAGCGAAGATCCACGCTGTGAACAGCACGCCCACCCCGAGCTGGGCGAGCAGCACGACCGAGTCCCGTCGGCTCAGCGCACGCGCCACCATCCCCGCCCCGGCGACGAGCAGCGCCATGAAGAGCGCCGAGGAGATCCAGGTGTCCGGCTCGAAGAGGGTGCGGGCCGGCGCCACGACGGCGGCGACACATGCCAGGGCCAGCAAGCCCTCACCGATGCGTGCGCGGCCCATCACACACCTCCTGCGACGCGGCGTACCGAGATCCGTTGCCAGGCTTCGGAGTAGGTGAGCCACGGGTCGACGATGAGTGCGTTCCAGCCCGCACCACGCAGAGCCTCGGCCGTGGCGAGGACCCGCGAGCCCAGGGGAAGGTCGTCGATGGGACCGGCGAGCGTGCTCCGGTCGACGATGAGTGCAGCGCCGACGCTGCCCGGTGGCCGCAGCGAGGCGACGGCCTTGGCCTCGTCGTCGGAGCACGAGCCGATGATGGCGACGACCAGCCCGCCGGCGCCGACCGACCCTCCGGCCAGGTGGAGGACACCGGCGAGATCCTCGTCCGGTCCGGGGGTGACCAGGGCGAGCGCCTCGAGCGAGGTGGCGGTCCGGTTCGTCTCCTGACCGATGCCCGGGTCGGGGGAGGCGGTGATCAGGTGCACCGCATACCCCTGCCGCTCGGTATGCGCGACGACCGAGGCGGCCATCGTCACCGCCCACTCCAGGGACGGCGAGATCGTCGGTCCGTGCACCGACTCGCGTGAGTCGAGGAGGACGATGGCGCGCTTCATGGCAGGCCGGTCCTCCTGACGCACCATGAGGCTGCCGGTGCGGGCCGTGGCCGGCCAGTGGACCCGGCGCAGGTCATCGCCGTCGCGGTAGTCGCGCACCGAGACGTCGTCCTCGCCGTGCAGGGCGATCATGTGGGGGATGGTGCCCTCGCTGCCCACCCCGTGCGCCCCGGTGCTCGAGGTGCCGAGCGTCACGATCCGGGGGAGGACGATGAGCTCAGCGGTGCTCTGCATGTGCACGGCCCGGTCGGTCAGACCGAAGGGGTCGGTGACCGAGAGGGCCAACGGGCCCAGGTGGTGTCTGCCGCGGACGCTGCCGCGCACCTCGTAGCGCAGGGTGTGGGTCTGGCCGCGCCGGAGCGACGGCAGGACGAAGCGGGGACGGTCACCGAGGGAGTAGTCCAGCACCTCCTCAGCGGCGATGACCGGCGAGCGGGTCCGCAGGGGATTGACGATGCTGAGCTCGATGGTCGCCGGCTGCCCGATCTGCACCCGGGCGGGGAAGGCGCGGCGGGCTACCCCGAAGGTGAGCGAGTGCCGGTGCGTGATGAGGGAGGTCAGGAGGGGAAGGATGATCAGCAGCACGCCGATCCGCGTCAGGTCGAGCATGCCCAGTCCGAGACCGGTGAGGAGCAGCGCGACTCCGAGCCCGATGAAGACGTGACCGCGAACGGTCAGGGAGCGGAGAAACGCTGGCATCGACTTCAGAGCCCTCGGCCGACTCAGGACGGACGGGGGACCGGCACGCGGACCTGGTGGAGCACCTCGGTGAGGACGTCGGCCGCTGAGCGGCGGGACGCCTGGGTCTCGCCGGTCGTGAGTATGCGGTGGGCGAGCACGGGGACGAGCACGGCCTGGACGTCGTCGGGCAGGACGTGATCGCGTCCGGCGAGCACCGCATACGCCTTGGCCGCCCGCAGCACGTGCAGCGTGGCCCGCGGGGAGGCTCCGAGTCGGAGTGCCTGACTCTGCCTCGTGGCAGCAGCGAGCGCGACGATGTACTCGTGCACGGAGTCCGCGACGTGCACCTCCCGCACCGCCTCGATCATTGCGCACACAGTGGCGGCGTCGACGACCGGTCGCAGGTCCTCCAGGGGAGAGACCTTGCCGTGCGAGCGGAGCATGTCCATCTCGCTGCGGTGGGCCGGGTACCCCATGGAGATCCGGGCCATGAACCGGTCGCGCTGGGCCTCGGGGAGGGGATAGGTGCCCTCCATCTCGATCGGGTTCTGGGTCGCCATGACGATGAACGGTGTGGGCAGGGTGTAGGTCTGTCCGTCGACGGTGACCTGGCCCTCCTCCATGCACTCCAGGAGGGCTGACTGCGTCTTGGGCGAGGCCCGGTTGATCTCGTCCCCGACGACCACGTTGGCGAAGATGGCACCGGGGCGGAACTCGAAGTCGCGCAAGTCCTGGTTGAACACGCTCACGCCGGTGATGTCGCTCGGGAGCAGGTCCGGGGTGAACTGCACGCGCCGCACGGTGCAGTCGATCGAGCGCGCGAGGGTCTTGGCCAGCATCGTCTTCCCGACGCCGGGGACGTCCTCCACGAGCAGGTGGCCCTCGGCGAGGAGGACGGTGACGGCGGTCGAGACCACCTGTGGCTTGCCCTCGATGACCGAGTTCATCGTCGCCATGAGGTCGCTGGCCAGCTGACGCACCTGCTCCAGGCGCATCGGCTGCCGCTGACCGTCCGGTCGCGCCGGCGCGTCGTGGCCGAGCCGGTCATGCCCCTGTTGTGCTCCGTACTGCGTCACTAGCCGCGACGCTCCCTTCGCTCTCGTGTCGGCCGGTCCCACTGAGGTGGCTGCTCGTGGGTCTGGCTCGAGTGTCTGGCTGGTCCATGCCGTCCGGTGACCTCGTCAGGACGCCCAGGTTCCTCAAGTCTCCACCTCTTCTCCGACGCGCAGCAATGGAGGATGAGTTCCCTCCACTTTGCACCACCCCTCTGACCTGCACAAATAGGTCTTGGAGACAGAAGATTCAATCTAGATGGATGGAAAGTGGAGCAAAGTGGAGTACGGTGGTGCGCACGGGAGAGCCGTGGATGGCTCGGGTCATGCAGGACGGGAGGTGGACGCGGTGTTCCTCGGCACGTACACGCCGCGTCTCGACGACAAGGGCCGCCTGTTCCTCCCGGCCAAGTACCGGGATCGACTGCAGTCCGGGATCGTCATCACCCGCGGGCACGAGAAGTCACTCGTGATCTACCCGTCCGACGTCTTCGAGAGCCTCGCCAGCCGTGCGATGGCCGCGCCGAGCACGAACAAGCGGGCCCGCTCATACACCCGGATGCTGCTCTCCGGCGCCTCCGACCAGATCCCCGACAAGCAAGGCCGGATCTCCGTCCCCCCGCATCTGCGCCAGTACGCCGGGCTGTCCCGGGACATCACCGTCACCGGAGTCGGCGACCACCTCGAGGTCTGGGACACCGAGACCTGGAACGCCGAGCTCGCCGCGATCGAGGATGACTACTCGGACCAGGAGGAGGAGGTGTTCCCCGGCCTGATCTAGACCTCGCCCCTCGACCTGTCCCTCAACTCAGCCTCTCGACTCGACCAACCCCCTACAGGCCGCACCTGAGCCTCGGCCTCCAGCCGGACCGGCGTCCCCGACACGACTTCCCCCGTGCCGGGTCCGCAGCCGGATGGGGACCCAGGTCCAGGTCCTACCTCGACCCGCCCACCTCCACGACACCCTCGAACCCCGCGACCTCACACCCGACCTGCCCCACACCCTGGCTCCGCCCGCAGCGACTGCACGACCACAACAGCACCGACCACCCCCGGCACCTACCACCCCCAGACCATGCGCACGACCAGACCATGCGCACGACGATGAGCAAAGGACCCGCGATGACGACGGACCCTCGTGCCGAGCGGCACGTCCCGGTCCTGCTGCAACGTTGCGTGGAGCTCCTCGCGCCGGCGGCCCAGCACGAGGGTGCGGTCATCGTCGACGGGACACTCGGCCTCGGGGGTCACAGCGAGGCCCTGCTGCGGGCCTGCCCGCAGGCGAGGCTCATCGGCCTGGACCGGGACCCGGCAGCCCTGGAGCTCGCGGGGGAGCGGCTCGCCTTCGCCGGTGAGCGCTTCGTCGGAGTGCACGCGGTCTACGACGAGCTTCCCAGCGTGCTTGCCGATCTCGGCATCGACAAGGTCGACGCGATCCTCTTCGACCTCGGCGTCTCCTCGATGCAGATCGACGAGCCAGGGCGCGGCTTCTCCTACATGGCGGATGCGCCGCTCGACATGCGCATGGACCCGACCAGCGGCATCAGCGCCGCAGACGTCGTCAACGAGTATGCGGTGGGCGACCTCGAGCGGATCCTGCGCCAGTTCGGCGAGGAGCGCTTCGCCAGGCGCATCGCGTCCCGGATCGCCGCGGCGCGCGAGAAGGGGCCGATCCGCACGACGGGCGAGCTCGTCGAGATCATCCGCGACGCGGTGCCGGCCAAGGCGGCGCGGACCGGGGGTCACCCGGCCAAGCGCACCTTCCAGGCGCTGCGCATCGAGGTCAACGCCGAGCTGAGCGTCTGGGAGCGTGCGTGCGCCCGGGCCATTGACGCCCTGGCCGTCGGAGGTCGCATCGCGGTGCTGTCCTATCACTCCCTCGAGGACCGCATCACGAAGCGGGCCTTCGCGGCCGGCGCGCGCAGCTCGACCCCGGTGGACCTCCCGGTCGAGCTGCCCGAGCATGCGCCCTACCTCCGACTCCTCACGCGCGGCGCCGAGGAAGCCTCCGAGGCCGAGCAGATCGCCAACCCGCGATCAGCGTCGGTGCGTCTCCGGGCCGCCGAGCGGATCCGCGCCACCACTGACGGTCCGACACCGAACAACCACCGCACGACGAATGGGGAACCCCGATGAGCACCCTCGCCACCGCCTCTGTGCGGAGCCCGGCTACGAGGATCAGACGACGCGAGGCGCCGAGACCGGTCCTCACCGTCGTCCCAGCCGCCGCACCGAGCCACGGGGGAATGCTCATCGTGTGCGCGGGGCTGCTCCTCTCCGGACTGCTGGCCCTCCTCCTGCTCAACATGTCCATGGCCGAGGGCTCCTTCCGTGTCCACGAGCTGCAGCGCACGGCGGGTGAGCTGGCCGACGCGGAGGCTGCTCTCGAGCAGAGCATCACCGCGGTGAGCTCACCGGCGGCTCTGGCACAGAAGGCGAGCCGGATGGGGATGGTCCCGGCGGCGAGCCCTGCCTTCCTCGACCTGGAGTCCGGCGAGGTGCTCGGCGTGGCGGCGCCTGCCGAGGAGGCGAGCAGCTTTAGCGTGGTCGTCAAGCCGCCCGTGTCGGGGCCGTCCTATCTCCCGCCGCCGGTGCGCAGCGCGACCACGACCGCCGACAGCACCCCCTGATCACGGGTCACCTCCACCGATGAGGATCCGACATCCCGACCAGCGACATCACCAACACCGACATCACCAACACCGACATCACGACCACTGACATCACGACCTGATGACGCGAGGAGCGATGACCCCACCGGAGCGACCCCGCGGCCAACGGCCCCGGAGCCCGCGTGCCGCCACGCCCTCCCGCAGCAAAGGATCGCGCGGGCCCTCAGGAGGCACGCCGCGCTCCCGCTCGGCCGGGGGCGCCGCACCGCGTCCTCGATCGGAAGGAACTGCTGCACGGTCCCGGTCCGCAGGGAGCGCCGCCCAGCGTCCCCGCTCGGCCGGCGTCCCCCAGCGTCCCCGGGCCGCAGGGAGCGCGGCCCAGCGTCCACGGAGGGCCGCCGGCGCCACACCGCGTCCTCGGCCCCGACGTCGACCCCGCCCGCCGCAGATCAACTCGCGCCGTCGGGTGCGCGGCATCCTCGTGCTCTCGACCGTCATCTTCTCCCTCTTCGCCGCCCAGCTCGTCCGCATCCAGGGTCTGGACGCCTCGGCCGTGGCCGCGCAGGCCTTCGACGAGCGCAACCGCACGGAGGTGCTGCCTGCGCTGCGCGGCCAGATCGTCGACCGCAACGGCGTCGTGCTCGCGCAGAGCATCGAGCGGCGGACCGTGACCGTGGACCAGACCGCCGTGCCTGAGTACACGCGGAGGATCGACGGCGTTCGGACGAAGGTGGGTGTCAAGGGTGCGGCAGAGGTCCTCTCTCCGCTCCTGGGGATCAACGAGTCCAAGCTCCGGAAGGAGCTGACCGGCACGGCGCGGTACCGCATCATCGCCAAGAACATCAGCGTCCCCACGTGGCGGCGCATCCAGGCCCTCGGGATCCCCGGGATCTACAGCGAGCGCACGACGCAGCGCGACTACCCGCAGTCGACGACGGCCGCCTCGCTCGTCGGGTGGGTCTACGCCGACGGCCAGGCCGGCGGGGGCATCGAGGCGATGTACGACGAGGTTCTCCACGGCGTCAACGGGCAGGCGAAGTACGAGACCTCGCCCAACGGACGAGTCATCCCGAACGGTCGCCAGGTCGTCGAGGAGGCGCTCGACGGCCGCAAGGTCGAGCTGACGATCAACTCCTCGATCCAGTGGTATGCGCAGAACGCCCTCGCAGCCGGCGTCGAGCGGTTCGGGGCGGAGTCAGGGACGGTGGTCGTCCAGGGTGCCAAGACCGGCGAGCTCCTCGCGGTCGCGTCCTACCCGTCCTACGACCCCAACAAGATCGGCTCGGCGAAGGGCTCGCTCGACAACCGCGCCTTCACCCAGATCTTCGAGCCCGGCTCGACGAACAAGATCATCACGATGGCCGCGGCCCTCCAGGAAGGTGCCGTCACCCCGGACCAACCGGTCGTCGTGCCCAACCGCCTGCCGCGGGCTGACCGCAGCTTCAAGGACAGCCACGACCACCCGACGCTCTTCCTCACGGCCGCCGGCGTGCTGGCCCAGTCGAGCAACATCGGGACGATCCTCATCGGCGAGCAGCTCGACAAGGAGACCCTCGAGAGCTACTTCCGCAGCTTCGGCATGGGTTCGAAGACCGGGATCGGATTCCCCAGTGAGTCACCGGGACTCGTCGCACCGGCCGACAAGATGAGCGGCTCCCAGCGCTACACCATCATGTTCGGGCAGGGCATGTCGGTCACCGCGATCCAGAGCAGCAGCGCCTTCCAGACCATCGCCAACGGTGGCGTCCGTGTCGAGCCGACCCTCGTCAAGGCCGTCGAGGGGGAGGGCGGGGTCATGGTCCCGACCGATCCGCCCTCGTCCCGACGCGTCGTGGACACAGAGGTCGCCGACGTCATCATGCAGATGCTCGAGGGGGCCGTCTCGGACCAGGGCAGCACGACCAGGGCCCAGATCCCCGGCTACCGCATCGCCGGCAAGACGGGAACCGCCGACCGCTACGACGACCGGCTCGGTCGCTACCACGGCAAGACTGCGAGCTTCGTCGGCATGGCTCCGTCGGACGACCCCGAGATCGTCGTCACCGTCATCGTCCAGAAGCCGTCCTCCGGGTTCTTCGGCAGCGTCGTCGCCGCGCCGATCTTCAAGGAGGTCACGACGTTCGCCCTCACCGAGCTCAACATCCCGCCGACCGGGGCGGAGGCGACGCCGCTGAAGCTCGTCCTGGACGAGCCGCCCTCGAGGGACGACCCGCGCGTCCTGGGTGCCGAGTACCTCCCGTAGCCTGCCGTCGACGATAATGAGCCGTTGTGTCGAGCCTGCACCCCGTAACGGCCGGATCGCCCGTCGCAGCCTGTGCCCAGGTCGCCGCCGGTCGGGTGATCGGCGACTCGTCGACGACGGTCCACGGCGTCACTCTCGACTCCCGCGCGGTGCGGGCGGGTGATCTGTATGCTGCGCTCCCGGGCGCGAACACCCACGGCGGGTCCTTCGCGGCCTCGGCTGCCGCAGCGGGTGCAGCAGCCGTCCTGACCGACGAGCGAGGACAGCAGCTCGTGGAACAGGCAGGGGTCGACGTTCCGCTCATCGTCGTCGACGACCCGCGAGCCGTCCTCGGTGCCGTCTCGGCCCTGGTCTACGACACGACCGACCTCTCCCTGGAGCTGCTCGGTATCACCGGCACCAACGGCAAGACGACCACCGCATACCTGCTCACCTCGGCGCTGGAGGCGCTGGGGCGCACCACAGGCCTCATCGGGACCGTCGAGACGCGGATCGGGACCGAGCGGGTGAAGAGCGAGCGCACGACCCCGGAGTCCTGCGACCTGCACCGCCTCCTCGCGGTCATGCGGGAGCGAGCAGTCGACGACTGCGTCATGGAGGTGTCCAGCCACGCTCTGGCCCTGCACCGTGTGGACGGAGTCGTCTATGACCTTGCGCTCTTCACGAACCTCAGCCAGGACCACCTCGACTTCCACAGCGACATGGAGGACTACTTCCGGGCGAAGTCGTCGCTCTTCACCCCTCAGCGGGCCAAGCGGGGCCTGGTGTGCGTCGATGACGAGTGGGGTGCCCGGCTCGCGGAAGCGGCCACGATCGACTGCGTCACCATCGGTTCGACGCAGAAGGCGGGGGTCCGACCTGACTACGAGGTCGAGTGCGAGGGGGACGACGGGTTCGTCCTGCGTGGCCCGGGGGACGTCCGGCTCAGCCTGCGCTCGGCCCTGCCCGGTGACTTCAACATCATGAACACCGCCATGGCTGCTGCCGCCCTGCTCATGCTCGGCCACGCTCCGGAGCAGGTGCGCGCCGCAGTCCTCACTGACCCGCACGTGCCCGGCCGGATGGAGCGGGTCGGCGTCGGGAAGGACGGGGCGCCCCTCGCGGTCGTCGACTACGCGCACACCCCGGACGCCGTCGCCGCGGCGCTCACAGCACTCAAGCGCCCGGGCGGGGGACCGCTGGTCGCCGTCCTCGGTGCCGGCGGTGGACGTGACGTGGGCAAGCGAGCGGCGATGGGCCGGGCAGCAGCGATCGCCGACGTCGTCATCGTCACCGATGACAACCCCCGTGGAGAGGATCCGGCGCAGATCCGCGCCGCGATCGTCACGGGCGCGAGAGAGGTCGCCGACGGCGGCCACGTGGAGGAGGTGGGGGACCGGCGTGCCGCCATCGAGCGCGCTGTCGAGATCGCTTGCGCGGCAGGGGATTCCGCGACGATAGCACTCGTAGGCAAGGGTCATGAGACCGGACAGGAGATAGAGGGCGTGCTGCATCCCTTCGACGACCGCGTGGAGCTCGCGCTGGCCCTGCGCCGTCGGCTCGGGGTGTCCGCGTGATCCCCCTGAGCCTGGCCCATCTCGCCCGGGTGAGCGGCGGTCGCCTCACGGGGATCACCGAGGCCGACGCCGAGCAGCTCGTCATCGACGGACCCGTCGTCACCGACTCGCGCGAGTGCGGTCCGGGTGGCCTCTACATCGCACGCGTCGGGGAGCAGGCCGACGGTCACGACTTCATCCCGCAGGCACTCGAGGCCGGCGCGCTGGCGGCCATGACGACGCGGGTCGTGGACGGTGTCGTATGCATCGTCGTGGACGACATCCAGGACGGGTTCGCCGCCCTCGCGCGTGGTGTCGTCGACGCGGCCCGCGACCTGACCGTCATCGGCATCACCGGGTCCTCGGGCAAGACCTCCACGAAGGACCTCCTCGGCCAGGTGCTCGCAGCCGATGCGCCGACCATCGCTCCCCAGGGCTCCTACAACTCCGAGGTCGGTGTTCCCCTCACGGTCACCCGCATCACCCCGCAGACCCGGTACCTCGTCGTGGAGATGGGTGCCCGGGGCGCCGGGCACATCACCTACCTCACGGAGATCGCGCCCCCTGACATCTCCGTCGTCCTCAACGTCGGTACCGCCCACCTCGGGGAGTTCGGCTCCAGGGAGGCCATCGCCACCGCCAAGTCCGAGATCGTGAGCGCGCTCGACTCCAGCGGGCTGGCCGTGCTCAACCACGACGACCCGGCAGTGCGCGCGATGGCGGAGGTGGCCCCGGGGCGCGTCGTCACGGTGAGCGCCTCCGGCGACCCGGCTGCGGACCTGCGGGCGGTGGAGGTCGAGCTCGACGCCGCCTCCCGCCCGAGCTTCACGATCGTCTCCGAGGAGGCTCCCTTCCGGGTGACCCTGCCGCTGCACGGCATCCACCACGTCGGCAACGCCCTCGCGGTCGTCGCCGTCGCCAGGGAGTGCGGCATCCCCGACGAGGTCATCGCCTCGGCCCTCCGGTCGAGCCGGTCGCTGAGCCGGTGGCGGATGGAGGTCACCGAGCGGCCCAACGGCGTGATCATCGTCAACGACGCCTACAACGCCAACCCGGACTCGATGCGCGCGGCTCTCGACGCGCTCGCAGTCATGGCTGAGGGGCGCCGGGGGATCGCGGTGCTGGGCACCATGCTCGAGCTCGGGGAGAATTCCGACGCCGAGCACGCCGAGGTCGGGAGGTATGCGCTGGCCGGCGGCGTCGATCTCCTCGTCTGCGTCGGGGCGGGCGGTCCCGCGATCGCCGCGGGCGCGGAGGGACACGCCGACCGGTGCCACGTCGTCGCGGACGCCGATGCCGCATACGATCTGCTCAAGGGTGAGATCCGCCCGGGTGACGTCGTCCTCTTCAAGTCCAGCCGCGATGCCGGGCTGCGCCATCTCGGGGACCGCCTCGCGGAGGACGCCTCGACCGCAGCCGACCCCGACCAGGAAGGATCAGCCACGTGCTCGCCGTCCTGATCGCGGCCGTCGTCGCCCTGCTCATCGGGCTCTTCGGCACCCCGATGTTCATCAAGTTCCTCGTCCGCCAGGGCTACGGCCAGTTCATCCGGGACGACGGACCGACCTCACACCACACCAAACGAGGCACGCCGACCATGGGCGGTGCGGTCATCATCCTCGCCTGCGTCGTCGCGTATGCCACGGCCCACCTGCTCACGTGGTCGAAGCCGTCGACGAGCGCCGTCCTCGTGCTCTTCCTCATGTCCGGGCTCGGTCTGGTCGGCTTCCTCGACGACTACATCAAGATCAGCAAGCAGCGCAGCCTCGGTCTGCGCTCAGCGGAGAAGCTCTTCGGACAGGTCCTGGTCGCAACGGTCTTCGCGATCCTTGCCCTCCAGTTCCCCAGCGAGCGGTGGCGGACACCCGCCTCGACCCACGTCTCCTTCGTGCGCGACACCGGCTTCGACCTGGCCTTCGCCGGGCCCTTGCTCGGCGTGCTCCTCTTCGTCATCTGGGCGAACATCATCGTCGCCGGCACGTCGAACGGTGTGAACCTCACCGACGGTCTCGACGGGCTGGCGACGGGCGCCTCTGTGATGGTCTTCGCCGCGTTCGTCCTCATCGGTATCTGGCAGGGGAACCAGAACTGTCAGATCACCCCGGGGCTGAACTGCTACGAGGTCCGCGATCCGCGCGACCTCGCCGTCGTCGCTGCGGCCGGAATGGGGGCCTGCTTCGGGTTCCTCTGGTGGAACGCCTCCCCGGCGAAGATCTTCATGGGTGACACCGGCTCGCTGGCGCTCGGTGGTGCGATGGCCGGCCTGGCCATCACGACCCGCACCCAGCTGCTCATCGTCATCCTCGGCGGTCTCTTCGTCATGATCACGCTCTCGGTGATCATCCAGGTCGCCTCCTTCAAGACCACCGGCAAACGCGTCTTCCGGATGGCGCCGCTCCAGCACCACTTCGAGCTCCTGGGCTGGGCAGAGGTGACGATCGTCATCCGCTTCTGGATCCTGTCCGGACTCTTCGTCGCCCTCGGGCTGGGACTGTTCTACGCGGAGTGGGTCGTCGGTGGTGGGTAGTCCCGCGGGCCTCACCGAGGTCCATCCCGACCAGGCCGAGCCCTTCGACCCCAGCGGCCTGCGCATTCTCGTGACGGGCGGTGGCGTGAGCGGCTTCGCCGCCGCGGACGCCCTCGTCGAGCGTGGCGCGAGCGTGATCCTCGTCGACGGTGCGGACCCGGCCGGCAACTCCGCGCTGATGGAGCGGATGCGCATCCTCGACATCCTCGGCGTCGACGTGCGCGTCGGTCCCGAGCAGGTCGGGGGTATGCCGCGGGAGCCGATCGACCTCGTCGTCACCTCACCCGGCTGGCGCCCCGACCAGCCGCTGCTGGCCGACGCGGCCGGCCAGGGCATACCCATCTGGGGTGAGGTGGAGCTGGCGTGGCGCCTGCGAGCGGTCGGTGCCGCCCCCTGGCTGACCATCACAGGCACCAACGGCAAGACGACAACGGTGCAGATGCTCACCTCGATGCTCCGGGCCGCCGGCCTGCGATCCTGCAGCGCGGGCAACGTCGGCACCCCGATCCTCGAGGCGGTCCTCCACCCCGAGCCGTACGACGTGATCGCCGTCGAGCTGTCGAGCTTCCAGCTGCACTGGGCGTCCTCCCTCTCGCCGGTCGCCTCCGTGTGTCTCAATATCGCTCCCGATCACATCGACTGGCACGGCTCCCTCGAGGCCTACGGCAAGGCCAAGGGCAAGGTCTACGAGCGCACTCAGGTCGCGTGCGTCTACAACGTGGAGGATCCCGCCACCGAACAGCTGGTCCGGGACGCCGACGTCGTCGAGGGGGCCCGCGCCATCGGCTTCACCCTCGGCGTCCCGGGGCTCTCGATGCTCGGTGTGGTCGACGACGTCCTCGCCGACCGGGCCTTCGTCGCTGAGAGGGCGACCTCTGCCGCCGAGCTGGGCACCCTTGCCGACCTCACCGGCGGTCGCACCGACATCGTCCCGCCGCCACACCTCGTGCAGAACGCCCTGGCTGCCGCGGCGCTGGCCCGTGCGGTGGGGGTGCCCCCCGCCGCCGTCCGCGAGGGCCTGCGCCGCTTCACCCCCGAGCCCCACCGGATCACCGAGGTGGCGGTCATCGACGAGGTCCGCTTCGTCGACGACTCGAAAGCGACGAACACCCATGCGGCCCGGGCATCGGTGCTCGGCTTCGATCACGTCGTCTGGATCGCGGGCGGACTCCTCAAGGGCGCCGACGTCGACGACCTCGTGCGCGAGGTGGCTCCCCGACTGCGGGCCGTCGTCCTCATCGGGGCGGACCGGGCCCGGATCGCCGAGGCGCTCGAGCGACACGCACCGGATGTCCGTGTCTTCGATGTCGCAGACACCGACACTGGGGTGATGGACCGTGTCGCTGCCCTGGCCCTCGATGCTGCCCGCCCCGGCGATGTCGTGCTCCTGGCCCCTGCTGCCGCGTCCATGGACATGTTCGTCAACTACGGAGCCCGTGGCGACGCCTTCGCCGCCGCAGTCCACCGGTTGGTCGAGCAGCGGGGCTCGGCAGAGGGGGCCTGAGTGAGCACGACTGCTCCACCTCGTCGGCCGGGGACCTCCGCCGCGACTCGCACGGCAGGGTCGCTGCGCGCGCGCAGCATCGGCCCCTGGTCCGAGCGCCTGCGGTGGCTCGAGAACCCGACGACGACGTACTACCTGCTCATCATCGCCCTGAGCGTGCTCGTCACCTTCGGGCTCATCATGGTCATGTCCGCCTCGGCCGTCGTCTCCCTGGCCGCGACCAGGTCGGCCTACAGCGTGTTCCGCGGCCAGCTCATCTATGCGGTGCTCGGCACCCTCGGCGTGCTCGTCGCCGTGAGGATCCCGCCCCACGTGTGGAAGCGGCTCGCCCTGCCCCTGATGTTCGTGGCGATCGCGTCCCAGGCCATGGTGTTCAGCCCGATCGGGGTCTGCGTCCAGGGGAACTGCAACTGGATCGAGATCGCGGGACTCCGGGCCCAGCCCAGCGAGATCGTCAAGCTCGCGCTCGCCCTCCTCGGGGCGGCCATCCTGACCAAGAAGCGGCTCCTGATCGGGCAGTTCCGGCACGTCCTCGTCCCCTACATCGTGCCCTTCGTGGCGATCTCGGGCGGGCTGGTCCTCTACGGCGAGGACCTCGGGACGGTCCTCATCCTCGCCGCGATCGTCGGGGCCGTGCTCTGGAGCGCCGGCGTGCGGGCCCGCTACTTCGCGGTCGCCGGAGCTGCCTTCGCTGCGCTCGCTGTCGCCATGGTCATCTACAGCCCCAACCGGTTGGGCCGTCTCGATGTGTGGCTGGGCCGGAACACCGACCCCTTCGGCAGCGCGCGCCAGTCGATCCACGGCCGCTACGCGCTGGCGGACGGCGGGTGGTTCGGGGTGGGGCTGGGCCGGAGCCGGGAGAAGTGGCAGTGGCTGCCGGAGCCCCACAACGACTTCATCTTCGCCATCATCGGTGAGGAGCTGGGCTTGGCCGGCTCGCTCCTGGTGATCTCCTTGTTCCTCCTCATCGCCTACGCGTCCTACCGCCTGGTGATGAAGTCCGACGACATGTTCGTCCGCCTGGCCACGGCCGGCATCATGGCGTGGATCGTCATCCAGGCCATGATGAACATCGGCTCGGTGATCGGGATGATCCCGATCATCGGCGTCAACCTTCCGCTCGTGTCCTCCGGTGGTTCCTCGCTCATCATGACGATGGCGGCCCTCGGCATCCTCATCTCGTTCGCCCGCCACGAGCCCGACTGCGCCGCCGCGCTCGCCGCCCGACCGAAGCGGGCCGTCCTCCCGACACGGGTCCGGCAGAGCCTGCGCAGGAGGGGATGAGCCGATGCGTGCGGTCGTCCTTGCCGGCGGAGGCACCGCCGGGCACATCTCCCCGTTGCTGGCCCTCGCCGACACCCTGCGTGAGCGCCACCCAGCAATCGAGGTGGCGGTCCTCGGCACCCAGAGCGGTCTCGAGGCCGACCTCGTCCCGGCGCGCGGCTACGAGCTGACCCCCATCCCCAAGGTGCCGATGCCCCGGCGCCCGAGCGCCGACCTGCTCCGCCTCCCCGGGCGGCTCCGCGCTGCGGTAGACGCGGCTGCAACCGCCATCCGGACCACCCGCGCGGAGGCCGTCGTCGGCTTCGGCGGCTACGTCAGCACGCCGGCCTACCTCGCGGCGCGGCGTCTCTCCGTCCCGATCGTCATCCACGAGCAGAATGCCCGACCGGGGCTGGCCAACCGCCTGGGCGCCAGGCTCACCCCCCACGTCGCCGTGACCTTCGCCTCGACCCGTCTGCCGCATGCGACCGTGACGGGCATGCCGGTGCGCCGCGAGATCCGGGATTTGGACCGCCCGGCGCTGCGAGAGGAAGCAGCGCGGACGCTCGGCCTGGATCCTGCTCTCACAACGATTCTCGTCACGGGCGGCAGTCTCGGTGCCCAGCGGTTGAACGAGGCCTTCGGCGCTGCCGCAGGAGAGCTCGTCGAGGCCGGGGTGCAGGTCCTCCACGTCACCGGGCGGGGGAAGGAGTTCATCCCCGAGGTCCCCGCCGGTCCAGGACGGTATGCGGTGCTCGCCTATGCCGACCGGATGGAGCTGTGCCTGGCCGCCGCCGACCTGGTCGTCGCCCGCTCCGGCGCGAACACCGTGTGCGAGCTCAGCGCCGTCGGCGCGCCGGCTGTCTTCGTCCCACTCCCGATCGGCAACGGCGAGCAGCGCTTCAACGCCAAGGACGTCGTCGACGCGGGCGGGGCTCTGCTGGCGGAGGATGCCGAGGTCGACGCCATCTGGGTGCGCAGAGTCGTCCTGCCCCTCGCCCTTGACCGGGCGCGGCTCGAGCGGATGTCCGCGGCCTCCGCATCGGTCGGTGTCCGCAACGGTCACGAGCGGTTGGCCGACCTGGTCGAGCGCGCGGCCGCAGCGGGCTCGTCGAAAGGCCCGTCAGCTGATGGCCCATCGTCTTCTGGCTCATCGTCTTCTGGCCCATCGTCTTCTGGCTCATCGTCTTCTGGCTCATCGCCCGAGGGGTCCGCGTGAGCGCGCCTCGCTTCGACTACTCCCTGCAGGTGCCGTCGGCGAGTGAGCTCGGTCGCGTCCACTTCATCGCCATCGGCGGCGCGGGGATGTCGGCCGTCGCCCGCCTCATGCTCGCCGCCGGGGTGCCGGTGAGCGGCTCGGACGCCAAGGACTCCGACGCCCTGCACGCGCTGCGTGACGCCGGCGCCACCGTGTTCATCGGGCAGCGGCCGGAGCAGGTCGAGGGGGCCGACACAGTTGTCGTCTCCTCCGCCATCGCCGAAAGCAATCCCGAGCTCGTCGCGGCACGGAAGGCCGGACTGCGGGTGCTCCACCGGTCGCAGGGCATCGTGGCCCTGCGCGGCGACCGGTCGGTGGTGGCCGTCGCCGGCGCCAACGGGAAGACCACGACCACCTCGATGCTCGTCGTCGCGCTCCGGGCCGCCGGGATGGATCCCGCCTTCGCATCCGGTGCTGAGATCCCTCAGGAGGGGACGAACGCTGCGCTCGGCTCCGGTCGGCACCTCGTCGTCGAGGCGGACGAGAGCGACGGCTCCTTCGTCGTCTACCACCCGGACACCGCGATCGTGACCAACGTCCAGCCCGACCACCTCGACTTCCATGGCGACTTGGCCGGGGTGGAGGCCGCCTACCGGGCCTTCGTCGACTCGATGACGCCCGGAGGACTCCTCGTGGCCTGCGCCGATGATCCCGGCGCACGAGCACTGGCCGGGTATGCCCGGGAGACCAGTCGTCGCGTCCTCACCTACGGCGAGAGCGAGGATGCGGACCTCGTGGTGCAGGAGCGGCAGGAGCGGGACGCCGGGGCGACGGCACGCCTCGTCGTCGACGGGGTCGCCCACGAGCTCGTCCTCGCCGTCCCCGGAGCCCACAACGTCGAGAACGCCGCCGGCGCCTTCGGTGCTCTCACTGCTGGGTGCGGGCTGAGCGAGGCGCAGGCCCTGGCCGGTCTGGCTGCATTCACGGGAGCGGCCCGCAGGTTCGAGTCCCACGGCGAGCACGGGGGAGTGCGGGTCGTCGACGACTATGCGCACAACGCGCCGAAGGTCACGGCCGCGGTCCGCACCGGGGTCGAGCTGGCACGGCGTCGCGGCGGACGGCTCGTCGCCGTGTTCCAGCCGCACCTGTACTCCCGCACCAGAGACTTCGCGGAGCGGTTCGCCGAGGCACTCGCCCCGGCCGGCGAGGTCGTCATCCTCGACATCTACGGCGCTCGCGAGAGTCCGCTCGAGGGCGTGAGCAGCGACCTCATCGCGGACCCGTTGCGGGCAGCGGGTCGCACCATCCACCGGCCGGCGAACGACGACGAGGCCGTCGACCTGGTCCGGGGCCTGGCGGCGACCGGGGACGTCGTCATGACCATCGGCGCCGGAGACGTGACCCGCCTGGCTCCTCGGATTGCCGAGGCTCTGGACGGCAATGACGGCGACCACTCCGACCACCCAGGGGGGTCGTCGTGACCCCCGCACCGACGGCACCGACGCGTCCTCGTACGGGGCGATTGCGAGGCACACGATCCCGCACAGGGCCGGGCGGCAGCAGCTCCGCTCAGGAACGCTTCGAGAAGCGCCTCTCGGCCCGCCGCCGCAGGACCTGGAAGCTGATCGCCGCGCTTGTCCTCCTCGCTGGGCTCGCAGTCGGGGGCTGGTGGGTGCTCTGGCGCAGCGACTGGCTGCTCGTCGAGGAGGTTGTCGTCACCGGCGTGGAGCCACGTTGGGAGGAACAGATCCGCGCGGCTGCTGACCTGACCATCGGTGAACCTCTAGTTCAGGTTAAGAGTTCTGTGACCGAGCAGGCTGTTCGTGAGGTGCCCATCGTCGCGGACGTCCACGTCGTGCACAGCTGGCCGTCAGCCGTGACCATCAAGGTGACGTCGCGCGAGCCCGTTCTGGCGGTACAGACGTCCTCCCAGGGGCTCGCGGTCGTCGACGCCGACGGAGTCGTCATCGAGACCGTTGCGGAGGCCCCGGCGTCCCTGCCGCTCGTGCGTGCGGTCGGGGCGGACGCCGTCACCCAGCAGGCCTACCGGGCCGCGTGGAGCGTCGTGTCCTCCTTGCCGAGGAGCATCTCCCAGCAGCTCACGTCGACGACGCTCACGAGTGCCGAGCTCGTGACCTTCGAGCTCGGCGAGCGGACGCTGACCTGGGGTGGGCCCGAGGACGCCGAGCTCAAGGCGGAGGTGGCGCAGGTGCTGTTGGCGACCGACGCCCTCCGGATCGACGTCAGCGCCCCACGCAGCCCGGTCACCGAGGGGACCGTCGCGCCCGCGGAGGACAGTGAGAGCTGAACGACCCGGCGGCGCGTGACGGATGTGACTCCTGTGGCGCAAGTGATTCAGGCCGCGAGGTCCTCGACGTCGCAGCTGGAAGAATCGGCTGATTCCGCAGATCAAGTGGCGACACGCGCAGGCACAACGTTGCTTGCCCTGCGTAGTCGGCATAGCGTCGATTCATCGGTTGGATCCGATGACTCTAAACCTTAACTTTAGATTAAGACTTCTCGCAGCTCCACAAGCGACACTCTGAAAGGCCCCCCACGTGGCAACTCCTCAGAACTACCTCGCCGTCATCAAGGTCGTCGGCATCGGGGGTGGCGGCGTGAACGCCATCAACCGGATGATCGAGGTCGGGCTCAAGGGGGTGGAGTTCATCGCGATCAACACCGACGCCCAGGCTCTCCTCATGAGCGATGCCGACGTCAAGCTCGATGTCGGCCGCGAGCTGACCCGTGGCCTCGGCGCCGGCGCCGACCCCGAGGTGGGCCGCAAGGCTGCCGAGGACCACGCCGAGGAGATCGAGGAGGTCCTGCGCGGGGCCGACATGGTCTTCGTGACAGCCGGTGAGGGTGGTGGCACCGGCACCGGTGGCGCCCCCGTCGTGGCGAAGATCGCGCGCTCCCTCGGAGCGCTCACGATCGGTGTCGTGACCCGTCCGTTCACCTTCGAGGGTCGGCGTCGTGCGAACCAGGCCGAGAGCGGCATCGCAGACCTCCGCGACGAGGTCGACACCCTCATCGTCATCCCCAACGACCGACTGCTGTCGATCAGCGACCGCCAGGTGAGTGTCCTCGACGCCTTCCGCAGCGCGGACCAGGTCCTGCTCTCCGGTGTCCAGGGCATCACCGACCTGATCACCACCCCGGGCCTGATCAACCTCGACTTCGCGGACGTCAAGTCCGTCATGCAGGGTGCCGGATCCGCACTCATGGGCATCGGCTCGGCACGGGGCGACGACCGGGCGGTGCAGGCCGCGGAGCTCGCGATCTCCAGCCCGCTGCTCGAGGCGAGCATCGACGGCGCCCACGGCGTGCTCCTGTCGATCCAGGGTGGCAGCGACCTCGGCCTGTTCGAGATCAACGAGGCGGCCCGCCTGGTCCAGGAGGCGGCTCACCCGGAGGCCAACATCATCTTCGGTGCGGTCATCGACGACGCCCTCGGCGACGAGGTGCGCGTGACGGTCATCGCCGCTGGCTTCGACGGCGGCAGCCCCAAGCGGCGCAATGACGAGACGGCCCTCGGCACCGTCCAGGGCGGCGGACCTGCCCTGCGTACGCAGCCGACCGCAGCGTCGGCAGGGGCCAACGGCTCCACCTACGGCGCTGCCGGCGTCACTGCGGCGGTTCCGCCCGCGAGCGCTCCCGCCGTCCCCCCGGCCCGTGACGAGCAGGTCGGGTCCGAGGAGAGCCGGGACAGCGAGGGCGAGCGTGCCGAGCCGGTCCCGGTCGCCGCAGCCGCCGCGGAGCGTCGTCCCCATGTCGCTCCTCCGCCGAAGCAGGTCATCTTCGACGACGACGAGGACCTGGACGTCCCCGACTTCCTCAAGTAGCGGACCGTCACGTAGTGGACCGTGCGTGGTGGAGCCTGCAGCGACGTGACGATGCCGCTCTAGGCTTCACCGCTCGCGACGGTGGCTACTCCACGGGCGATTTCCAGGGCCTCAACCTCGGCGCCCACGTCGGTGACGACGCCGAGACGGTCGAGCGGAATCGTGCCGAGGTTCTGGACACCCTCGCCCGGATGTCCGGTGCACGGGCTCTTCGTCCGGTGTTCATGAACCAGGTGCACGGCGCCGAGGTGCGTGTGATCACCGAGGTGGCTCAGCTCGACGAGCCGACCCCCGCAACCGATGGTGTGGTCACGACCCTTCCCGACGTCGCGCTCTTCACCCTGGTGGCGGACTGCGTCCCGATTCTGTTGTACGACAACGCTGCTGGCGTCCTTGCGGCCGCTCATGCCGGCAGAGCAGGCATGGTGGCCGGCGTCGTCCGAGCGACCGTGAATGCCATGCGGGAGGTCGGGGCCGCGAGTATCGAGGCGGTCGTCGGACCCGCCGTGTGCGGACGCTGCTACGAAGTGCCCGAGCACATGCGGGCGGAGGCCGCAGCCGCCGAGCCGGTGTCGGCCGCCGTCAGCTGGACGGGAACGGCGGCCATCGATGTGGCGGCGGGAGTCGTCGAGCAGCTGCATCGTGAAGGGATCTCGCTGAGCTGGCTCCCCGGCTGCACGAAGGAGACGGATCGACTCTTCTCCCATCGACGTGACGGCCGCACCGGGCGCGGCGCAGGAGTGATCGCCCGCGTACAGAGGCGTGACTGACAAGGGATGACTGACAAGGATGACGGACAAGGGATGACGGACAGGCGGGCGGAGCTCAGCGACGGGCTCGCACGGACGCGGGAGCGGATCGAGGCGGCCTGCGTGGCAGCGGGCAGGTCGCCGGACGAGATCACCCTCATCGTGGTGACGAAGTACTTCCCGGTGACGGACGTGGCCCACCTCGTCGAGCTCGGAGTGACGGACATCGGGGAGAACCGGGACCAGGAGGCCAAGGTCAAGGTCGCGGAGCTCCGCGAACAGCTCGGAGACCGGACGCCGACCATCCACTTCATCGGCCAGGCCCAGCGGAACAAGGCGAACTCGATCGCCCGCTATGCCGACGTCGTCCACTCCGTCGACCGAGCCGCCCTCGCGGTCGCCCTCGACCGAGGGGCCTCCCATACGGACCGGGTCCTCGACGTCCTCATCCAGGTCGACCTGGGCGAGGGGTCCCAGGCCGGCCGGGGTGGAGCGGTCCCGACCGAGGTGCTCCCGCTGGCCGACCAGATCCGGGACCTCCCTCACCTGCGGCTGGCCGGGGTGATGGCGGTCGCGCCCCTCGGCGAGGACCCTGACCAGGCCTTCGCCCGTCTGGCGAGGGTGGCCGACGAGGTGCGCAGCGCATACCCGCAGGCCTTGTGGATCTCTGCGGGGATGAGCGGGGACCTCGAGGCGGCGGTTGCCCATGGCGCGACACACCTGCGTGTCGGGACGGCAATCCTCGGTTCTCGTCCGCCACACCTGTAACTTCAATCACGACCCGCTACACGTTGAACACTCACGTTCGCACAGCCAGTCAGGAGCTTTCATGGGCGGCGCACTGCACAAGACGATGGTCTACCTCGGCCTCAAGGACGAGGGTGAGCGCTACGACGACGACTACTACGAGGGCGATGTCCACGACGGGTACGACGGGTACGACGACGTCGAGCCGGCCGTTCCCGAGGCGCCTGAGGCGAACGTGACGCCGCTGCGCTCCGCCGGGTCCAACGTGCGTCTGGTCCAGAACCGCGAGCTCGGGGCGATCCGCCGCATCGCCACGATCCACCCGCGCACCTACAACGACGCCCGGATCATCGGCGAGAGCCTGCGTGAGGGGACGCCGGTCATCATGAACCTCACCGAGATGGACGACAAGGATGCCAAGCGCCTGGTCGACTTCGGTGCGGGTCTGGTCTTCGGGCTGCGGGGTAGCATCGAGCGCGTGACCGTCAAGGTCTTCCTCCTCTCGCCCCAGGGCATCGAGGTGGGCTCCGGCGACGGTTCGGGAACGACTGGGCGCACCGCCCCGTTCAACCAGAGCTGAGTCCACGCGCATCCGCGTGGCGATTGCGTGACGTGGAGGAATGAAACGCGTGAGGACCGCTGATCGATGACCGCAATTCGCAGCCTCATCGGGCTGGTGCTGTACCTCTACCTCCTCGTGCTCTTCGGTCGACTCATCCTCAGCTGGGTGCAGGTCTTCTCGCGCGACTGGCGGCCGCGGGGACCGGTGCTCGTCGTGGCCGAGGGGATCTACACCCTCACCGACCCTCCGCTCAACGCGTTGCGTAAGGTCCTACCGCCGTTACGGATCGGTGGAGTGGCCCTCGACCTGGCCTTCTTCGTCCTCATCCTGATCGTCTACATCCTGCTCGCGATCGTCTGAGAGACCCGGCTTCGCCCGGCCCGGCCGGTCCCCGAGGCCGGGCGCTTGTGGATCGGGCCTGTTTCTGCCTCTAGAGTGGTTCAGGTGACCCCTGGTGTGCCGTGCTCCTGCGCACACCATGTGAGTTTTCCCAGCGGCGTTGACGAGCAGCGCCGGAACCGAAAGAGGTGACAGATGGCGCTGACGCCGGAGGACGTCCTCAACAAGACGTTCACCCAGACGCAGTTCCGTAAGGGTTATGACGAGCGCGAGGTCGACGACTTCCTCGACGAGATCGTCGCCGAGATGCGCCGAACGGCTCAGGTGACCGAGGACCTGCGCAGCCAGCTCAACGACTGCCGCGCCGGTCGCGGCATGGCCGCCGTCCCGTCCGACACCGAGACCTCAGAGACCAAGGCCAGGCTCCAGGCCCTTCAGAGCGCCCACGACGACCTGCAGGGTCGTTTCACCGCACTCAATGGCGACCTGGAGGCCCTGACCTCGGAGAACCAGACGCTCAAGGCACGCGTCGGTGACCTCGAGGGTCAGCTGCAGGAGGCCCAGGCGAAGGCCGAGGCCGCCGAGTCGCGCGCCGGCGAGCTCGAGCAGCGGGCGGGGGCCGCTGAGAGCCGGGTCGCGGAGCTCGAGCAGCGGGCCCAGGAGGCCGAGCGGCGTGCCGAGGAGGCCGACCGTCGGGTGGCCGCTGCTGCCGCTTCAGCCGAGGAGGCTGAGCGCGCTGCTGACGAGGCCGCGAGCAGCCGTGTCGCCGCAGCGATCCAGCGCGCCGAAGAGGCTGAGCGCGAGGCTGCCGAGCGCGTGGAGCGTGCCCGGGCCGAGGCCGAGCAGGCCGAGCGGGAGGCCCAGGAGGCGCGTGAGCGTGCTGAGCAGGCGGCCCGTGAGGCGCAGGAGCGTGCTTCGGCGCCGCAGAGTCTCGCGTCACTCGACGACACCGGCACGATGCGTGCCATCGGCGGCAGCGACAACGCGGCCAGCATCATCGCACTTGCCCAGCGGGTCCACGACGAGCACATCGCCGAGGGTGAGGCCCGTCGCCAGAGCCTCTTCGAGGAGGGCCAGGCCCGGTACGACGAGCTGCTGTCCTCGGGGCAGGCTCAGCACGACGAGCTCGTGAGCACCGGTCAGGCCAAGCACGACGAGCTCGTGAGCACCGGTCAGGCCCGTCACGACGAGCTGGTCAGCACCGGACAGGCGAAGTACGACGAGCTGCTGTCCTCGGGGCAGGCTCAGCACGACGAGCTCGTGAGCACCGGTCAGGCCCGTCACGACGAGTTGATCAGCACCGCTCAGACCCAGCACGACACGCTCATCGCCGAGGGCAAGTCCCAGCACCAGGAGCTCATCACCGAGGCCCGTGAGCGCTCCACCGGCATGGTCCACGAGGCGCAGCAGCGCAAGCAGAGCATCCTCGAGGAGCTCGCGGCCGAGCGGACGCGCCTGGAGCAGGCCATCGACGGTCTGCGGACCTTCGAGCGCGACTACCGCAGCCGACTGAAGGCCTTCATCACCGGTCAGTTGTCCGACCTGGACGGGATGACCGCCGAGGGTGCCGGCGCAGAGGCCGAGGCCGAGGCGTCGGACGAGGTCACCGCCAGCTGATCGCGTCTTTGGAAGTAGCTGAACGGCCGTGGGGTGGGACATCACAGTCCCACCCCACGGCCGTTCAGGTGAGTTCTGGGGCCTCGATCAGGGCTGAGCAGCACTTTCTCGTGTTCTTCCCTCCGAAGCGGCCGAACCCTCGCTATCCTGCGCTCACGTCATGCTCACAGCACGGTCGTTGGGTGGACTCGCTGTCGGCTCGATCAAGCCTTGATGAAGGGAAGTGCACCGGCCATGGCCACGAGGGGAACGGCACAGCGGTCTGCCACCACCACGACTCAGCGCACCAGCAAGAAGAGCGCCGCCAAGAAGGCCACCGCGAAGAAGACCACCGTCAAGAAGAGCGCCGCCAAGAAGGGCACCGCGAACGCAGCGCCGAAGAAGAAGAGTACGTCGACGAAGGCTGCGTCGAAGAAGGCCACGGCCAACGCGTCCACCACGAAGACCACCGCAAAGGCAGCTCCCGCCAAGACAACGCCTGCCAAGGCAACGCCTGCCAAGGCAACGCCTGCCAAGACAACGCCTGCCAAGACCACCGCGAAGAAGACGACGACGAAGAAGACAACTGCGAAGAAGACAACTGCGAAGAAGACAACTGCAAAGAAGACAGTGGTCAAGAGTGCGGCGGCCAAGACGACAGCTGTGAAGAAGACAACCGCCAGCAAGA